>Ga0115848_100348_pt1 | contig 17188 bp, 17 predicted proteins | sample InSIn3gowninarea_FD_83862 | JGI IMG/M metagenome (GOLD analysis project Ga0115848, IMG submission 83862) | reverse complement strand
TAAAACCTCATGAATGTAGCCCTAATCATACTTAGGGGATCCCAATAATCCAATTATGTATCAAGATATCAAACAAATAAAGAACTATTCTTATTATTATTCCTGCCATACCTCTTTAGATTATCTTCATTGATGTTACAACCCTAAACTGGATTCTCATGATGCGCAAGATACACCCACATGTATTTTTCTAAACATATGTTGCAAATTATATTTTATCTATGTACTAAAATACCTAGATCCCATAGTAATATATAATGATGATTCTTGGTTGAAAAGATGTGCTCAATGTATACTTCATTAATGCTTTATGTCAAGGAATGCTTCAAAGCAAATAAACTATTATGGATATTTCCATTCATAGGCCTACTTTGTAAATCTAGCCATGATGAACATCCATTATTATAAATTGATTTAGAAACTATAACACTCTCATCTACATCATGCTTTCTTGCAATAATTTATTCATATTTTTCAACTATATCCTCAACATATGTAGGTGTATGCATTTCAAAGGAAATATTTTATATATCAACTAATCATACCAAATATGGAAAAGTATTTTATTCTTTCTCAATTTTTGATTTATTTTCAAGATCAACCAACTCCATATTTTTCCTTTGCATGCCTCCTCATGTGTTAAGTCAATAATTGTTGATCAAGATTCTTATCCCTTATACTAATCTTCTTGTTTAGTATCCTCATTAATTAACTAAGAAAGGTTTCAAATGCCTCTCACATTGCTTGATGACATCGTTAACTAACTCATGTGTGGTGGTACAAGAAACTAAGTCTTACCTCCATATATCTAATAACATGAAGAAGAGGGTTTGGTCAATATAATCACTTTATTATATAATACAAGTCATGATATATATTATGTCTTTAATAACATTACTAGCATGATATTATCTAGTTGAAGAATGAAGTGATGAAACATTTCATAAACCAACTCAGTCATATACATATGTAACAAGATGCAACCCATTATAAATTTTGTAAATATTTCCAGTATAGAAACTATTCTAGGGAAATGATAATATGTGATATACCCTAATCTATCAAAGTTTCTAACTAGTAACTGAAATATCATTCTTAATGTATCATCATAGGGATCATTAGGTATGGCAGGAATAATAATAAGAATAGTTCTTTATTTGTTTGATATCTTGATACATAATTGGATTATTGGGATCCCCTAAGTATGATTAGGGCTACATTCATGAGGTTTTATAAGGCTAAACCTTTGGTAATTTATTATGTGAAATATTGGAATTCCATTAATGGAATATGTATTATGTTTTATATATTATTTTCTATAATATTTATAACATACGAGATAATAGATTTCATGTTATTTGAGGTTAGGTTTGGGATGATGATAAGAACTACATTTTGTATTAAATTTAATTCTTTCATTAATACTACATGGTTTCGATTTTCAAAAGTATATTTTTAAAAATGTGAAGGAAAAGAGGCTAGAAATGATTCCTTATGATAATATATCATTCATGATAAAAGATATGATTGATCCTTATCAATTTCAAATCTAGTATGCATGGGATATAATGGATCTTGAAAATATACATGTTGGTAAAAATCTATTTTGGCATTGTGATCTATAATTCCTTATGCTTTAACATCTATAATTATTACACAAATTTTAGAGTGAATGAAATGTACATTTAATTTAATTCCAGGATTAAACTTGAGATGAGCTATGTAGGATATCAAAAATTTTGAGTAAGAGCAGGAAACCAAAATAAAAACAATAATGAGAAGGATACAAAGGTTTACCTTGGTTCACCCAATGTGTGCTACTCCAGCCTATCAGTCTCTCTCTCTATTACTTCAAGATGCAAATAACTTTGTAAAAATTGAAGTTACAATTATTCCTCTCTATCTAGTCTCTTTCTCTCTAATATTTGAATTCCTCCTTTCTTCTTTCAACAATCCAATTTTTGGATCTAGACAATAAGCATTACAATGTAATTACATTGTCTACTCTCAAAACTATTCACCCCTAACCTGTACCAATTTTCCCACTCTTATATAAGTTTTTAGGACTAAAATAGGTAGGGTTTACAACTGCATTTGGCAACAACTCAACCATTTTTGGATACCCATTAGGTTCCTTTAGTTATGTATCAATTTTAGGTTTGTTTGGTTATAAAAATCCTCTAAAACTAGCTTTTGGATGAGCATAAATATGCTCTCTAGTGAGGTACAAGAAGATAAAATAATAATAGCCAAATAATAGGGACTTAAGCTAATAAAAAAAATACCATAGAACCTTTAGAGAATCAAAATACATGCAATGTTGTTTAATTTGGGTGAATCAAATAATTAGTTACTAATTGGTACTTTAATGAGTTAATCTTCTTTGAGTTTGACTAAGGCTTAAGTTTAAAGCCTAGGTGGCTAAATGTAGTAGGCAACTAATTCATTTGTTGGTGACTCTAAAGCAAGTGGCTTTCTCCAAGTAGTTAGCAGTTAGGGGCATAGTTTACAAGCCATGGGTAGTGATTACCATGTTGTGGATGGATAGTGTATGGCAAGTTCCATGTTCCCCCCCTCCTCCTTTCACCTCCATCTCGTCGGTTGTTAGCTACTACCCCTTACATTTCTCCCAACATTGCACTATCCTCCACTATCTTGTTTACCTCCACTAATACTGAGCGGATCCCTCCTTCATACTTGGTTCTTCCATCTTGGTAGTTTGGTTAATGGTGCGAGCCCTCTTGGATAAAATTTTAAAATATCTCGATTAAACATGTTGCCCCTTTTCTTTTTATTTTATATTTTAAATAACCAATATAACATTTAGCTAACCATTAAAATAGCCCTTTTAATAGCTTGCTCATTTAATTTTAGACATTGGGGCTTTTACAATATTTAATCAAATCCTTTATAGTTAATTTATCCCTATTGCATTACACATAAATACAATTTTGAGATAAATTTTAAAACCTCATAGAAGACAAATTGGGCTTCGATTTTTCAAACCATGAGATGCATTGAACATGTGATGATGTAATGAATTATTTGAGATTATTTTTTGAGATGGATAAGATGATCCAATTTTGGATCACTTCTTCATGCTAAGAGAGAGATTTTATCTTCAAAATCTTATTCAAAATGATGACAAGGATATGTCTTCCCCATCGATTTTGACCTCCAATTTTGCTTTCCTCTTTCATTCAAAAATGATTTAGACTATGGAACCTTGTGATCTTGATTCCCACTACAAAATGCATGGCTTTCACTACTTGGAAGAGACTAGTGTGATTATGATGTATGCTACCTCCATAATCCATCATTGACTAATCATCTAGTTTGTAGAAAATTGAATAGAACACTATGAATAGTAATGCAAAGAAACTATATCCCTTTAAATAGACATTCATGGCAAATTTTACCAAGAAGATGCATGGACATCAGCATGGTTCAGAATGCTGCTAAGGTGCTTTTCTTTCTTCTTTGCCTCATGTCATAAGGCCCATGACACAATAATTTCCATTCCTTCTTTTGTGAGAAAGAAATAAAAAGTATTTTCCTCCCTTTGTGACCTGATACTGATTTGCTCTTCAATAGTAAATTGCATCATAATTAAAAAATAGGAATTTCCAAGTACTAAATAATCAATCCTCAAATGAACTACATCAATAATTGCATCATCCTCATATTTAACATTAATTTCAAATTTGATGTGATACTATTTTGTTACCTACATCTTGTTGGTACTACTAGTACACCAATACAGCTTTGGATGTGTGCTTGTCCCAAGCCCCAACTTTGAAATAAGACTATCTATAATCAAATTTGCTTGCAAACTTGGATCAAATAAAGCATCAATCTTATTCTTCCTTACTTGCACTTTAACATAAAATAGTTCTTCCCTCTTTTTGTAGGAATATGGGGTTTTCACACCCTTGAATGCAATCTTGTCCTTAGGCTTATTCTTTTCCTCCGATGAACTAGACACAATATTAGACTTCTCCATAATCCCATGGGTCTTCATAGCAATAATTATTTGGAATTTAATTATATTTTTCATAAAGAGTGAAGGATTAGGTCCATGATTAAGATATAAGAGAAATATGAATGTAATATTGATATGATTGATGGGACATGGATACCAAAATGATAAACTAAAAATGTGTTATCTCTCATTACCTTGAAATGATTCATAATTGATATTATATATAAGAGTTTGATGGAATTCAGGGATGCATTCTTGTTAATATTATGGGCAACACACTTATTAGTTATTGAGATGATAATGAATTTATTTCTTTTGATTTGTAAGTTTTCATACTAGTGACATTTAAGAAAATATTTGTAAAACCATTGGGGAACCCAATAAAGATATTATTGGTCGCATTACCAATGATATTCTTGGTTGAGTTTATTGCTACTTTTAGTACATGTGGGATGGAGGATTTGGTAGTATTCACTATTGCATATTTTGTTATATTTGGGATATAATTCATGAAGTTTGTAGGGACTACATTATTGACATCATATGTTGCTATGACATATTGGACATCCTTTATGATGCTTTTCATTCCTTTATCTTTGAATGAGATTTTGATGATCTCTACTATTGTAGTTTTGATTTTTAGGATAGTATATATGATGAAGTTATTTTCTACACTTTTGTTGATGTATTAGCCAAACTTTCATGTGAAAAAGGTGACCAACTCTACACTAAAGATGACCATATGATTTTTAATTTTTGAAAGGACTATAATTGCATTTTTTATGAGGTTTGGGCTAGCATTCGAAAGGATGGTTTGGAATTCATTTATGATATTGAATGCTATTATTATTTATGTGTTTTGGATAGGTTATTCACTAGATTTTAGGGTTGTATTTACTGAGATATTATATTGAGGAGCATTGGGAAAATTAAGGCCTTATTTTCATTAATCTTATTTATCAAGTGAGGATCTATCATGTAAGATGAATTTAGGAATAATATTTTCTTCATAAGGGATAATTAGTATGAGAATATTTGATACACATTACATCATAATCCTTACTGCATTTTGCATAATCAAAAGGATCATCGTATCATGTAGCATAGATTTTATGTTAAAGAAAAAGGTTAACACTCATGAGTTAAGGAACAATGAGGTTACTATTAATTACTTACCAAGGTTTGATGTCTCATATCTTGGTCTATTTTTTAATAATTTATTTCATACTTATAATGATTTAATCTAATTTTACCATAAGATAATGATAAGAATTGATAAAGGTATATGTCAAGATAAAATATGACTATTTGGATAGTTATTTATCACTATTTATGAAGGATCAAACCTATTTTACATAATACCAGACCTTTCCACTCTCATCTTGAAGATATTTGAATAATTTAGATAGTTTGGGGGCACTCTTAAGAACATTAGATTGGACATTATCCCCACATATTCTCTTGGTATCATTCTTTAGTATCAAGATAACATACTTAAGAGTTTTGGTACATCATTAATGATATTCTCCTTAACTATACCTAATCTTAATATTATGGATACTTAGAATAAGAAGGCATCTCCTTGGTATGATGAATCTTCAATCAAAGTAGCGTAATGATAACATAATGAGTATCCTTACAATCCATTTGGATCATCATATTTGGATTCATCTTGATGAATTTGAGATGTATGTTATCATTGCTTAAGGATAAGAAATTTGATGAGGGCTAACTTGTAGTGTCCCCAATTTTGAGAAATCTTTTTTAAAGAAATAAATTATGTGATAAGTCTTACATCACCAATTTTTCTTTTGTAATTGATGGAGAATCTTTTGCCAATTATTTTTATAGGTAATATGATATGATTCTATCAAGAAATGAGGGATATATAATGGCTAGGAAAGAGTCATCTAGGAGAACATTTATTCCAAGTCATACAAGAGTTTAATTATTGGTAATTTCAAGGTAAAAGAACCTATACAAGGATGAAATATTCACCACTTAAGGATCATCATTGTGCATTCAATCTTGGATCATTTGAAGTTTGAGGATGCTCCCCTATCTACCTTCTAAGGAATAGGGATGATCACTAGCCTAGAAGTGGCTATTCTACATTCAAAATCACTTAGAGAGCTTACACCAACCTTGAAGATCCATCTAGTGACTTTTTCCATCTATATTTTCCACTTCAAACCTATGCCAATCATTAGGATCCATCTTGGTACGTATGCTAGCTTTGGGAGCATCATTAGAATTTACATCAGCCTTGAGGAGTTTTGGTTGAGTTATATTGAGTGTTGTGTTATTCCTTAGATCTTGTTATAAGATTTTTACATCCTTACACTTATTCTTGGTTGATTATTCATGATATTGATCTTATATTACAATTCTAATTTGAATTAATGTTATCCTATTATTTTCATGTTATTATCATTCATTGTTCATGATATTGGATGTGGATTATAGTGTTTTCAAATCATATTGATGAGATGTTATAGATTTGCAATTGTGCCCTAGGTTTTCCATTTTTTCATATTATGTGAGCTCTATATCAAATTTAGTTACTATTATTATATTTTAGTCTTAAGCACATGTTTGGATGATGATTGAGCATTTATTATTATTCCCTAATTGGTGAATGGATGTAGAATTATATTGGTAAATTGTATAAATATTATAAGGGTACATTACAGTGGTATCAAAGCTCAACATTCTACCTGCCTATGGATGAATAATTCATCTACATACCTATGGATTGGAATACCTAGGATTTTTAATTCAAGTGAGAACTAGGGTTTTGAAGATCATATCACCATTAAAAGAAAAGGAGTTGATTAATAAGCTTACTAATGTGAGAGGTAAATACGGACTTATATTTTAGCCAAGATGAACTATCGTTCACACCTTGAGAGAGATAGAAAATTTTCTACACATGATGGACTAACCATATTCACATATATTATAAGAAGCTATAACTCCATTGGTGAAGGATTTAGGAAAGCCTATATGGTTGGGACACACATATATGAAGGTGAGAATCATTGTTACTTCATGTTTGAGGGAGATTTTGATAATTTTTGCACCTAATACTTCCTATGATTATGGTACATTGAGAATGATATTTCAATTATTAGTTTTTAGCTTTGATACATTATGGGATATCACATATTCTCATTTCCCTAGAAGAGTTTCCATGAAATATTTGTAAATATTAGAATGGATTGCATCTTGTTAGATCTGGATGTGAATGAGTTGGCTTATGAAATATTTCATCACTTCATTCCTTAGGCTAAAGAATATCATACTAGTAATATTATTGAATCCATGGGAGATATCATGATCCAGATTATAGAATAAAGTGATTATATTGATCAGCCTCTTATATCCATTTTGTTGGACGTATGGTGGTAATATTTAGTTTCTTCTACCATCGCACATAAGCTAGATAAGAATGTTGTCAGGCAATGTGAGAGGAAATTGAAACCTTTCATAGGTAATGAGGAGACTAAAGAAGAAGAGAAGTCTAAGGGAGAAGAATCCAAATTAGCAATTGTTGACTTGACACATGAGGAGACATGCAACAGAAGAATTATAGACTTGCTTGATCTTGAAAATAATCATAAATTGAGTAGGAATAAACTACATTTCCACATGAGGTATGTTTAGTTGATTCACATAACATTTCTGTTGAAATGCATACACCTACATATGTTGAGGATATAGTTAATAAATATGACTAGATTATTGTAAGAAAGCATGGTGTAGATGACAATGTTGAAGTTTTCAAATCAATTTTTGATAATGGATGTTGGTCATGGCTCAATTTCTAGGCAAGTCTTATGAATAGAAATATTCATAATAGTTTATTTACTTCAAAGTATTCCTTGAAATAAACCATTAATAAAGTATACATTGAGTTCATATTTTCGATCAAGAATCATTAACCTATAGTACTATGGGACCCAAGTATTTTGGCACACAAAGGAAATATGATTTGTAACAAATATTTAGAAAAAAATATGTGGGTGTATCTTGGGCATCATGAGAACCCTGGTAAGGGTCAGAACATCAATGAAGATAATCCAAAAATGTATGGTAGGATTTTTTATAACAATAGTTATTCATTTCTTGAAGATCTTGAAATAATGATGGGTAGTCCCTAAGTGTGTCTAGGGCTGCATTCATGAGATTTATTGAGGCTATATCTTTGGTGATTTATTATGTGAAATATTGGGCTATCATTAAGGGAATGTGTACTTCACTTTATATATCATTTTCTATAATATTTTTAGCATATGAGACACAATATTTAAAATTGTTTGAGGTTAGGTTTGGGATGATAACAAGGACTGCATTTTGCATTAAATCTAAGTCTTTCATGACTACTATATTTTATTTAGTTATTGATTTATATTCTAGGATGATTATTGGACTTCATAACATGAAATAAGATATTATGTATGCTAAGGGCATCAAGTTGGAGTTTGAATATTGTATTGAAATGAAAGCTTTGGGTTGTTAGAATGAAAATTGTATTACATGGGAAAAAATAAAAAAAATGAACATGAAGAGGCACTAAAGATCACAACCAAGAGGAAGGAAAGAGTGTTCTGTAAAAAGGATGGGGGCGCTTTTGAAAAATATTAAATAAGGATTTCATCAAAAAAATATGGCTCTTCTTGATCACCAAAAAGGTAACAAGAAAGATGTTTTAACATGTATATCATTATAGGGATATCATGGTTGTGAGAATGTTGTGATCATGGATTGGTCTTTTGAGTTTAAAAAAGTGAATGCATATTTAAAAAATAGTATACATGATTGCAATTTTCAAAAGTATGTTTTCCAATATGTGAAGGAAAAGAGGCTAGAAAGGATTCCTTATGATAATATATCATTCATAATGAAAGGTATGATTGATACTTTTTAATTTCAAATTCAATATGCATGGGATATAATGGATCTTATAAATATACTTGTTAGTAAACATTATTTTGGCATGACCACAAGACAAGGAAAGAGTGTTGACCTATGATGATATTGGTTGTCATTGTTGTCAAAGTATATGTTCATGCAAGTGTATGTGCATGCTATAATATCAAAATATCAAAGATAAGACCTTTATATGATGCACATAATTCTTATATGATGAGGAACATGATTATGCAATAGTTAACAAGATTATACGATGGTAATTAGGCTTATGCAGTCATAAAGAAAATTATGTCATAGTAGAAATCATTTATATGGTAACACTAGCCCTTATACAATGGAAATGGTCCTTGTGTGATGATATAAGATCTTATGTGATGTAGGGAAGGATTATGTAGTAAATTATATGGAATAAAAGGAGCTTATGTGATCAAAAGGTAGCTTATATGGTGAGATTAGGTCTTATGCAACAATTAAAAGGCTTATATAGTAGCACATTGGCTTATGCAATAGTTAACTAAGTTATGCAATAACTTTAGGAGCTTATGCAAATGATATCAACATTTAAAAAAGTTACATATGGCATCAGATTAAGGATTTATGGGGAAAATAGCTTTATGCGGCAAAGATTAATGTGATACAATGTTAAGAAGTATTATACGATGTTTATAGTCACTATGCGGTGTCATGCATCCTTATGCGGTGGAGACTTATGTTATGTGGTCAACATTAAAAAAAATGTTACAAAGGATAAGAAGGCAACACATGGTAATTGGTCTAAGATTGATAAGGATTCCAAGGTAGTGGATTCCATAGCGCTCACTATATGGTAGATTGTATCCTTATGTGGTGATGAAGATCATTATATTGTAATACAAGAGCTTGTGCAGTAGATAAGAAGCTTGTACAATGAAATCAACCATTATGTGATGAAGATAATTCTTATATAGTAAGGAAAAGGATTATGTGGAGAGGTTATGCAAAGATGATATCAACACTTCAAAAGGTGACATGTGGCAATAAAGATCTTGTACAGATAAAATAATCCTTATACGATGAAGAAGCTAGTTATACATTAGAGCAAATATTTATGCTATGCGATACAATCTTATATGGTAAAATCTTGTGTTACATAGTGAAAAAAATGGTTAATTGGCTAATAATGGTATTTTTGGAAGAAGGTATATGTTATACAATAGTTTATAATCTTATGTGATAGCTCAATATCTTATGCATAGAAGTATATATTCCAGTTTATAGTTAAAATATAGTTGAAAAATACTTATGAAGTTCTTATTGCTCTATGGATACTTATATCAAGTGTTGCAGGTGCTCAAGTATGTTGCAGCTTCTGGATTTCTCATCTTTTATAACTAAACTTGGAAAACTTGTAACTAAATGAAAAAAACTATAAGAAACATTACTCTGGTGATTAATTGGAGAACAAAAAAGATACAAAATGTAGTGTGGAAAAATGTGTGAAAGAGATATCAGGTGAAAAGTGAGAGTAGTGAGGATTTTGATAAATCTGTGAGGAATAATAGTGAGGTATGTTAGCATCCTATAGTTTAAAAAAAATTAATAATCAAATGAGTTGCAAGGTATTACGATGAAAATGTATGATCAAACTCCCATTGATAATTGAATTTCAATTTATTGGTAATGAGGTAAGAATAGTGGCTATGAAGCTTGATTGAATATTTCTTGCAGATATAGTTGGATGATGAATTTTAATGATATGTAGACTAATGAGGATTCCATATACATCGAAGGCATTTTTATATCATACTTATAATAAAAATTTGAAGTCTAAGTTAGTTCTTAGCAAGAGGGGTTAATGATCCTTGTAGTGGTTATTGTAGAACTTAAGGGTTGGTGATACTTTAAGTTATTATTGATAAATTATAAGGGTTGGTACTCCTTCCATTTGGTATTCATAAATTGAGTTTAAATTTGATGCTTTGCAATGGCTAGATTTGGACTATGATCCAAGAAGTCTTATTTGGGGATGTAGTCATATTGGTGAAACTCATTATGTATTGTGTTGTATGATGTTTTATGGTGTATGCTTACTTGATTTATGCTTGCACTATTCTATCTTAAGAGGTAAATTTAAAGTTTTAGATTTAAGTAGAATACACTGATTCACCCTCCTCTCAGTATTACTTGTAGTTCAACAATTGGTATTAGATAAAGTTCCATGTATCAAGTATAATCAACTAAGAATGATCCATAAAGTGACTTTATGGTAATTAGAGAAATTGTTTCATCCAATAAAGCACCTCTTTTTGATGGAACCAATCATATCTTTTGGAGACTCAAAATGCAAACTTATCTTTGTGCTTTGGGATTTGATATATGGGAAGTTGTTGAAGTTGGATAAACAATTCCTACCACTCCTCCAACTAATGAAATAGGAAAGAAACTATGTGAGAATTATTCTAATGTAAAGAATATAATTATGTATGGATTATTTGATAGTGAGCTAGTAAATATTATGAGATGTAAAAGTACCAAAGATATATGGGATAAATTAAAAAGAATACATGAAGGTGATGAAAATATAAAGGAGGCAAATTTGTAGACCTTTTGAGCTCAGTTTGAAGGATTAAAGATGAATGATGAGAAAGATATTACAACCTATATGCTTAAAGTTAATGAAATGATCAATTCCATCAGAGGATTATGAGAGAATATCAAGGATGCTATGATTCTAAAGAAAATCTTAAGACCTTTGTCATCTAGATTCGATTATAAAGTATTAGCTATTGAAGAGGCAAAAGATTTGAATGCTTTTTATTTGGATGAGATGTATGGGTCACTAACTACTTATGAAATGAGGAATAATAAACCCAAATCTAGTAATAAATACATTATTTTTAAAGCTGCTAAAAGTTCAAAATCCAAATAAGACTCAAATGGAGATATATCTAATCCTAAAGAATCCAATTTTATTAGGAAACTCAAAAGAGAACATGGTAAGTATAAAGGTAAGCTTCCTTTAAAATATCTTAGTTATGATGATATATACCATTTTGTTAATAAATATTCATACAAAGAAAAGAATGGTAATGATTATTATACAACAAAATAAGGAGGTAGTAGTAGCAAAAATAAAGATAGAACTTTCATAAAAGAGAATCATGGTAAAAGAAGTTTCATCTCCAAATAAAGTGAAGATGAATCTATTGATAGATCAAATGATGTAACTTAAGATGAGCATAATGAATACATTTTTATGGATTTTACAAATAATAATAAGGAAGATGAAGTTATTAAAAACTTTGATAATGATAAAGAAGTTGTGGTTGATCTTGAACAAGAGCTTATAGTTGATTTACATGATCTTGGTAATGAAAGAAGAAAGTCCAAAAAATTGGTCAAAAATTTATATTATGCTAATGATTAAATTGAAGATATGGAAGTTTAGTTACAAGAATTAAATGTAACTGAAGAACCTTTACAACTCTAGTTGACTAATAGAATGGATGCTTTTCAAAACCTAGAAGAGGAAATTATTACTTTAAGAAAGAAGATTGAGAAATTAACCAATATAAGTATTAAGTTTTCCCAAAGTTTAGAACAACTTGATTAAATGCTGAGAACATAAAGATATCTGATAATAAAATTTGTTCTAGGATTTCAGCCTGTAGAAATGTCAAGCATAAATGAACAATGACTACCCAACATTGAATTAAATGATACTCAATATAGTAGTAAGATGAAATAGGAAGTAAACCATAATCAATCAAGTGACAACCAATAAGATAACAATGTTGGTTTCATCAAAGTTGATAATAAATAAAGGAGAATGCCAAGTTGGACAACAAGCCAAGTTTATCAATAAAATAGGTTTTGCAATTCCTATTCAAATCATGGTTATCAATTTTATGGCTATTGCTATAAATATAATTCTTTTGGTCATAAGATTGTATTTTGTAGAATGAACACTCAACTAATAAATTTTGTTCATAGAAATAATTTCACTTCTTTGATAGATTTTACTATAAAATGTCATAAATTCCATAATTATGGGCACAAAACAAAATTTTGTAGAAGTAAATTAGACAATTCATCCAAGTCGAATAATAAAAATTCTAAAATAGTTGAACCAAAAGTTAATGTGAACAATTATGTAGTTAAGGGAGTTTGGAAAAAGAAAGATAACAATGCAATTGAATCATTTATTTTTCAAGTAGCTCTTAAAGCTAAGAATAATACAAAATCATGGATCATTGTTAGCAACTGTATAAAGTACATAACTGATGATTAAAAAAGCCTTTTAAAATATACAAAATATGAGGGAGGATCAATCAAGTTTGGGAGTAATGATGGTGATAAAATAGTTGGAAAAGGAGGTTTGAAAATAGGAAATGGAAAGATGAAGTCTAAAGAAGTTTTATTTGATATTGGTTTGAGATATAACCCATTGAGTGTTAGTTAAATATGTGATAAAGGTAATTATGTTATCTTCAAAATACATGGATCCGAAATAAGAAAATCAAAGAGTGGATGACTTGTAGCAATTGAAACAAGAATATCAAATAATTTGTATACATTAACTATAACATTATAAGGATCTTGCCTACTTGGATAAGAAGACACTACCTTGTTATGGCATAAAAACTTGGACATATCAATTTTGAAAATTTGGTAAAAATTAGCACAAATGAGGTTATAAGGAATATCTCAAGAATCTCCAAGCTATTCAATAATATATGTTCTTCATATTATAAAGGTAAGCAAAGAATTGATTTGGTTAAAGAGGTTGATGGAGGAACTAGGAAAAGTGTAGGAGGATGGAAAGTTATGGATCGATAGCCAAAGTGCTATCCATCTTGCAAAGAACTCAACCTTCCATTCAAGAACCAAGCACATCAAATTGAGATACCACTTCATCAAAGAAGCATTGGAGGATGGTTCAATCAATTTGAGAAAGATTCATACATCTCAGAATCCTACAAACATGTTCACTAAAGTTATCACGAAGGAAAAGTTAGGCTCTTGCTCAACTTAGATTGGTCTTAAGAAGTAAGGACGAAGATGAGAAGCTTTTGACCATTGTTGTAGAAAAGATAATCTCCAAGTGGGAGATTGTTGGAAATGGAGACTCCTTAGAAGTTTTGGCTTAAGGGCAATCGATTGACTGATTAGCCTATCCCAACCAACCAACTGGCTAGTAGTCTCTCCAATTGGCCCATTGACCTATTGATAATCTAACCAATCTGAAGGACATCGATCCGATGAAGCTAATCAATTTGCAATCCATTGGCTGAAAATAGAGAGTATTTCTTTCTTCACTTGACACCAAATTTTAGTTGCCAAGAAGCCATGACACCTAGATATGAGTTACTAAAGGCTTGGGGGTTACCTCATGACCTTCTTAACTCAATTTGGGTTTAAGTTGGGTCAGTCTTGTATCTATAAATTAGTGGCTTGGGTCGAGGCATTTGTATCAAGTTTTGTAGAAGTTTTGAAGTTGTTTGTAACTGTAGTTTGGTGGCTTGTGTAGATAGTTTGAGAGAGAGATTGTAGTGAGGTTTTGTTGTTGCTCCAAAGTGAAGGTTGTAGCAAGGTTGTGCTACTAATTTGTTGGTTGGAGGACTTGGAGGATTGCTAAGCAAAAGGGTTGAAATATTCTCTATGGAGTAGCCCACATTGGGTGAACCACATTAATCTCTTATGTCTCTCTTTATGTGATTATTGTTCATAGTTATTTGCTTTTAGTATACTTGGATGTTGTTTCTTTTGCCAAGGGGTAGGAGGATTATTCATGCTCTTGTTTATATGAAAATATTAAATCCTAACATAACCATTATCAATGATATCGATATATTGGAATCGCATGCCCTAGTAGTTTATTTTATTGATCCCCATCTGCCTCCTATGATTAGATAATCTTGGATCTCTCACTCTTGGAATAATCTTACTGAGGAAAATATCATCCCATATTCTAATGCCTACTTCATTATTATCTTTGTATTTGAAAATGATAATGATCTAATATTACAAAGGGGCCTTGGTTCAATGGTCAAGTTGGAATTTTCATGAAGCCTTAACATACCGATTTTAATCTAGAGGAAGAGAATCATTCATCATCTCCCATGATTACCAACCCTTCCCCTTCATATGTGGAATGGAGAGACCTTTAAAATAATTAGAAATGCTCTAGGTTCTTATAAGGGAGACTATGATAGTTCTCAATCATTAAGAATGGCCTTCTTATCCAAGATTTGTATCCATTTAAATATTAACTCACCTATTCCACCTTGCATCAAGATCAATATTTTAGGAGCAAGCTTAGTGTGGGTCTAGCCTTTGGATTATGAGAACCTACCACTTAGGTGTAGGGCATGATCAAAATATGGGCATATTTCCATAAACTATCCCAAACTTGCACTGCTTAACCCTTAGCCTCCTTCCACTGATGATGGTTTCCAAGTTCCCAAAGCTGAGGCCCACCCTCACTAAATTTATCCTCACACTACCCCCTCACATCCTGATCATGTGCATATTTTGAATAATTGATATGACTACCTCTATAATCTTGATACTAATATTTAAAACTCATCAATTATCCTTGAACTTCTCACTGCCCCTTTGTAAAAAAAACCCTATAATACCCTCTCCAATACCCCTTCTCACCCTAGGTTAAAATGGGTTTGTACCTCTTGACCTCTAGAATCCCCTCTTGAATGGCCAAGCTCCTCCTCTTAATCAAGAATTGATTTATAAGACCAGCCAACTACTAGATAAAATAAATATTAATTAGGAGGGAATTCTTATTGAAAGCCTAGATCTGGATATTATAGAGGATTCACCTTAGGGCACTAGTAACTAGCTACTTGAGAAGCTCTCCCCCAAAGTTCATATGATCAAATAAATCCTAAACAAGATTAAAATAATCAACATAGAAAACAAAAGGAAGAGCAGATGCCTAACTTCCCATGATCTACTTCAGAAGGTAACCATTTAAGGTTTAGTTGAAGGGGATCAATATTAAATGTATGAGTTCTTGGAAAATAAAAAACCTAGATAATTATGTTATTTACATCCTAAAATACAAGGGGCCTTCATGACCCCTTTAAAATTAGGAAATTTAGAGCAACAAAGCATAATTTATATATTTTTGAGTTTGGAAAATCTTTCTTCTTATTTGAATTCCCATATTAGGATCTTCAATGATTTTTTGGTTTGGATGGTTTAATTGCCAATACTTACTAGAAGATATTGGTGAACTTGATGGTGATGGCTCAGGTGTTCCTTATGGTGATCCCTTAGGTGAATTTGGTGGTGATGTTTTTGGAGAAATTGATGGTGATGATCTAGGTGAGCATGATGGAGATTGCTTCTCTTATTTATCTTCATATATGTGATAATCATTGTAGTCACTTAACATTTGAATATTTTCTTCATCAAGCTTTACATCTGCATTTTTCATAATCTTTCTAAGTATCTTATTGTAGCATTGATAGGCCTTACTTTTGAAAGAGTATCCATGAAATATTCCTTCATCTACCCTATCTTCAAACTTGCCCAAATTATCTTTGGTATTTATTTTGTAGCATTTACTCCCAAAGATTTTAAAATATTTAATTGTGGAATTTCTCCCAAACCATAACTTGTATGGTATTTTAGTTTTTATGTGGTATGAGCAAACATCTATTCTAAATATGAATAATTGTGTGTACTACCTCTTTCTATAATCTATCATTAACTTTATTCTTAGACATCATTGTTCTAGCCATCTATTACATTATTTTATTATTTCTTTCTGCAATACCAATTTTTTGTGGTGTTCTAATAGCTAAGAATTGTCTTCTAGTGCTATGTTTTTTATAGTATTCTACAAACTCTTTAGAAATGGATTATCCTCCTCTATCAATATAAGGTATTTGATTCTTTTATCAATCTTATTTTCAATCATATTCTTTAAACTCAAAAACATATCAAAGGATTTAGATTTGTGTTTAAGGAAGTGTGCCCATGTCATTAGTGAGTAATCATGAATAAAAAAATATAAAGTATTTATGGCCATGTATACTTTAAATTATGGTAGATCCATATAAATCATTATGAACTCACTCAAGGAGTTTGCTAGAATCATATTCTTTAGCCTTAAAGGGGATTCTAGTTTGCTTACCTTTATGATATGAAGAACATATATTATTGAATAGCTTGGAGATTCTTGAGATATTCCTTATAACCTCATTTGTGCTAATTTTTACCAAATTTTCAAAATTGATATGTCCAAGTTTTTATGCCATATCAAGG
>Ga0115848_100347_pt1 | contig 17214 bp, 11 predicted proteins | sample InSIn3gowninarea_FD_83862 | JGI IMG/M metagenome (GOLD analysis project Ga0115848, IMG submission 83862) | reverse complement strand
CATAGTTAGGAAGAAGCTGTCTAGTTTTGTTCTGGGGAGGATTTAACAACCCCGAACGACGAAAGTGTGCCCGCATCAGGCGATATGAGGCCTCGGCGGCTTCTTCCAGCCCCGACCAGACCAATCATAACCAGCTTTGGTGGTCTTAGCTGCATCCTCTTGTGAGTGCAGCTCAGCTGAGGTGGACTGCATGGTCAAAAAAGAGAACCGGGAACCTCCTAGGCTCGTAGCTGCTAGCCGTGCTGCGGAGCAAACCACTTTGTGAATTTGTGCTTGATGGGTTGGTATGGCTGGGGAGTTTATCGAAAGAACTGGCAGAGAGCATTTACAATTTGCAACATTCGCAAAGATTTCACGATAGTCATGTAGAAGTCATTGAGTTGAAATTTTCATGGATTTCTTCCCCTGGAGCAAAATGACAATTGCCAAGTTCAAGTGTCGAAGCAATGCAATGACCCACAATCCAGATACCAATCCCAATGCGCCTTCGCCGCTTAGGCACAAATATGCTAGCAACACAGAAAAAGCACAGTAAGCCCCAAACGAAAGTCAAATGCGCCTATTGATGCTGTCAGAGTATGCCAACCCATCCGAACGTTGATGGTCTAGAAGCCCCAAGAGCGCCGAGTATGCAATACTCGGCGCTGGAAGAAACTACCGATAGGCGAGGTTTCATCGAGTGTTTTCTTTCTGGCTGGTGAGATTTTCTGCGCATCTGCTCAGCTCCGCGGATGCTGATTTACCGTCTGGTGCAGCAAAGGGATATCCAGGGACCGTGCCGACGGAGCCTTGGATAGGGTGTTGCAGGAAGTTATCCCGCCTCCTTGCCGGTATCGTCGAGTGATAAACGTCCCATACGGAGGATGATCCAGTCGATGTCGTTATACCGAGGTTTGGCTCGACGGCTGAATTTGAGGATTCGTTCCTCTTCTGGGTCATCGTAATCACCACGCTTCCTCTTGATTGATAACCGTGCTTCCTCCTGCTTCTTCTTGTTACGCCTGTCTTCGGCTTGCTCATACTCCCACTCCGCCACAGCGAACATGTGAGCAATTCCCAGGCCTCCCGGCATTGCAGCGTAGTCAGGGGAGGTATATCGCCTATAGCCCTGGAAGCTGAAACGACCACGTGTTGTTCGCGTGATAATATGCCAATTGAGCCTAGTGGTTGGACTGCGTTTCACAAGGTTCATTCCGAACAAGATATCCGGTTGCCAGTTCGGACCGGGGTCGATTGCAGCCAGCAGACGGCCGTGGAGCCGTGTGCCGGTGAGTGTGACGGTGTAGGTCCTTGTGTCGAATTGTATGAGCCGTAACCGGGGCCAATATTTGACAAGGTTCCAGAAGTTACCCGGTCCAAAGGCGTCCTGAAGGTCTGGGATCTGTGCTGCAAACACCTGCTCGCGGAGTCGGCGGAGACCGCGTTGGATGTACGAAAGAGCTAGGTGCTTTGCTAACAGACTGTCTATCTGTTGCGTGATAAGCTCGTCGATCTTGCGTTGATGTAAGTTGGCCGGCCACGGAATCGGGAAATACTTGAGTATTGCCGCCGCCATTAGGATCAAAAAGTTGTCAATCTTGTAGCGATTGGTCGCCGACAAGAATTGGTAGTAATTCCATGGCTCTTGGATGCGATCTGCGCAAGCAGGGGTCGTAGCGAAGAATAGCCAAAGCAGCGTGATGTTGTAGTAAACGTGCGCTTTCACTCTCTGGCCGAGGTGGAAGTGTTTCACTAAGAAATCGGTGGCCTGCGATGTCACCTCCTTGATAAGGGAAAGCAACCTCAAATAGTGTTCTGGTGAGGTGGCCTGGCCTGCCCAGAGTAAGCCTCCCGGACAGGTACTCCAGGTGCGGCGGGACTCTTTGAAGACCTTGGATTCCAATCCCAGCTCATGAGCGAACATTATCTTTGAGATGGTCGCGGAATTGGCCCGCCACAGTTGATCGATATTCGGACTCAAACACGCCAGATTTATGAAAGTAGCAGGCGCCATGCGTCCGCAAATCTCAATTTGTAGCTCAGCCGGAAGATAGACCATTCGACTGATTGTTTCGACGACGGTATTGCTCCATATGGGCGGAATGATGTGTGGAGGCGAGTTGTTATGGAGCTGGCATCGCGCGTGCGCATGACAGGCGGCACACCAGGTGCGGACCTGGATGACATCCGGTTGCTGTGCGGGAGTCGTCATGATGTAACAGATCTTCTGGGATGAAACTGCTGTGGAATGATCTTAGACTTTTCTGTTCTGGGTTGAGCTTTTTGTAGAAAGACCTTGAACTCCTTCGTATGAGGTAGATGCCGCGGAGTGTGATGAAGAAGAGTGCGATGAAGGATTGAGAAGGTCGACATGTCGCCGTCTTAAAAGAGCCTTTGCCCCGTGAGGACCTAGAAGCCGTGAAAACAGACCGTCTGTGACAGTAGCTCGACAGTGAAATTGTGCTAGAACAGTGACGTTGCGCTAGAACGGTGATAGTAGAGCAAATCTCTCATCTCACAATCTGGGCATACATTGTCACAAGCGCGCCGAACACTCGCATTTTATGCGGGGACGTGACGAGGAAGATGTGGTCCAGATATCTACTAGGGATACAGAAATTCAAGAACATGCCTCGACGAACCGCCCAAGTGGAAATGCAAGCGGCTTTCTTTGGTGCGTTGAGCCGTTCTCATAGTATGTGGGGTGTGTACGGTGTGAAAACACCAGAGGATGTCGAGTATGCCATGACCAAATATTCAACAGGCTGCGGCAAGTGACGGTGGCCGGTTTATCGTGTCGGTGTGCTGAACATAGTTGTGACTTTCCCAGCCCATTCCGAGAAAAATCTAGAACAATTATAAGAGCGCAATCCGACTTGTACACAGTGGTGATGGTGGTGAAGGGTGTTGTTTGCATATTACTCGACAATGGCATTGTCAACACAGCAAGGCCGTTATCAGTATGGGCGGTATACCTCTATCGCATAAAGCTTAATATCTGCGGCAGTTAGCCATTACGGGACAGTGAGGACAAATAAGGTTAGGGGCAAGTCCCAATTTTAAAATTTTTTTTGGGCTGCTGCTTACCAGAAGCGCATCTGTGGAGTACTTACAAAAATGGACCACCCGATCTATCTAAACAACCACCCAGGAAACCCGACCATAGATGGCTCGGGCGATGGCCTGACAACCTAAAGCGCTTCTCACCTTAGCCGACCTTTCGTCTTCCTCTGCTTCTTTGCTCGCGGGCTTTCTTCATCTCCATCAACTCCTCCCGCTTCTTAGCACATTGTAGCCGGCGAGATTGTTGGATCTCATAGAGCACCTCCTCGGCCCCGAACATGAGCTCCGTCCCTAGTGTCTCTGGCCAGCTGAAGCAGTCAAGTTCAAACTGCCTGGGTCGCTGATAGCTGGAACTTCCCCAGGTCGTTTGAAGAAACTCGCGCCAGTCGAGCCGTTGGCCGCCGTTGGCGCTGGCGTCAGTCATGCCGCGCATGATGTCTGGCAACCAGTGCCTCATCTGTATCATTGTGGCCTCAAGCAATCCTTGATGGCGGTTGCCTGTCCAAGAGAGTGTGTAGGTGCGATGATCGAAGTTCATGTAGCTCTCTCTCTCTCGCAGTACCACATGTCGTCCCAGAAATCGTCGGGGCCGAATGCGGCCTGAGGATCCGGCGTTTTGGTGGACATGACCTGCATGCGTAGATGAAGGAGGCCTTCTTGGAGGTAGCCCACGGCAAGGTGATATGCGACAAGGTTCTGCATCTTCGACTCGACAAACTCATTGACCAAGCGCGGAGGAAGCGACCAAGGAAAACTGGGTGGGAATTTCTTCAATATCCCCTGCCCGATCCAGCAGAAGAGTGCGTCGATATCACGACGCTCAGCGTGTGACAAGGTGTGGAAATAGTTCCAAGGCTCCTGATCCCGATCCTGGCATGCCGGCGTGGTGTGGAAGAAGCGCCACAGGGTTGAGATGGCCCGATAGAACTGCGGGGTCCTCGATTTGGCGATATTAAAGTGCTTGATCAAGAAGTCAGCGGCGAGCATTGACGTCTTCTTCAGCAGGGAGAGCCGTATTAGTAGCTCCATCTTGGTGCTAGCATGGCCCTCCCGTAGTAAGCCATCGTTGTTGTCGAGTCCGAACAGCTTGTCCTCCAGGGGCAAGTGCTCTTTCAAGATCAGTTTCGTGATCGCTGAAGAGCTCGAGTGATACAGCTCCCTGACCTCCGGAACGATGCAGACAAGACTAAGAAAGGTTTCAGGCGACATCCGCCCAAAGATCTGTATCTGTAGTTCAACCGGCAGTCGAAGGATTTGTTTTACTCTGGCCGGATCGTGTTTGCCTCGGGTCGGCGTAGGAGCCGGAGCTTGTTGGGATACGAGAGCTTGAGGAGGCACGTATCTATGCGTGTGGCAGCTTCCCCCTCCCTGCTCATCACAATCAAGGCACCAGGTGATGGCCTGGATGACATCCTCTAGGTTTCCGAGATGCGCCATGGTAGTAGTGGGTGTAATCAGCTGAGTTTATGTCGACAATTCTTGAGTTTTTCTTTCTGAAATGGAGGTCGCGGAGTGCGATGACTTCTTAGGAGCAGGACATGCCCTTCCTTTAAATGAGCCGACAGTGATGATAGAGCAAATCCCTTTGTCTCACAAGCCGGGATATACATTTTCACGGGAGCACTGTGTGAGACACTGTGTGTTTACAGTGTCTCCACGGACACAAAGAGGAAGAAGGACTACAAGGGTATGACATTTGACAACAGCCAGGAGTTGAGAGAACCGCCTGCAGAGTCGCTGGAAGTCCGCGCCTGTACACATCGTTGATGCAGGTGGTGAGCCCATCCTGAGGTCGATATGAGGCCCCAGATCTCGAGGGCGCGGATGGTATACAACGTCGATGGTATAGAGTTGGACTGATTGTACAGTCACTGTCAGTGTTCTGTACGATGTACAATGGCATGTCAGTAGGTCTTCTTATATCAGCACAAAGAAAACTCACATATACACGGACAATGCTGCTGTTGAACACAAAGAAATTTTGATACCAAGAAACTTTAACATAGTTGTATGAAAAGATCAGTGCGATCGGTTCATCCCAGCCGTGCAACTATGAGCAGACCGGGCTCTTCAATTACATCCTGGGTTGAAACCAAGGACATGAAGGAGACTCTGGTTTACCTCCAGAGTAATAACAGTGCACACTATGGGCTCGCGGTTCTGCATCGTATAGCCGTCGCTGAGGTGAACGCGGGAGAAGTGTCTGCGTTAGTTCCGGTCTCTCCGGAGGACCAGTTTCATCCCAACATGTATAAGTGAGTTTGACCGCAGCCAGAGAGAACGGCAAAGGATCGGGAGAGATGCCATCAGATGATGCTGTGGCAGTAGGAGATCCCTTATACTTATGTTGCTGATGGGATGCACGTCAGAAAGCCCCTTTTTCTGAAAGCTGCGGTTTGATCGCAGCGTTGTGTCGGAATGATACCTGTCTCAGGATGGCTACAGCAGTCTCAAAGAAGATGCGAAAACCCGCCGAATGCGCAGCAGGGAGCAGCTCAAGACACATTACCTGGTTCTCGTAAAGGTGATTGTACTGCCATTATGTGTGCGGTACCTGTATGTACACGATCAGTGCGCCCGAATGCTCGACTCCCGATATGCCAGTGACGTATCCAACGTTTCGCCAAGGTCCAGTTTCCCTCCCAAACCAACTCCATAAACCTACCAACACCAGCACCAACACCATGGAGATCGAGACACCATCAACTGGCCCCTATGAGCGCGATGTTGTCACGCTCCCATTGCCGATCATAATTCTCCTCGCGCTGTTGGCGGCGTGGCTGCTCGAACCCGACGACGAGCTTGAGGAGATGTTGGACGAGATCGAGAACCGCATCAACGGCAATTGAAGTCCACATTAACGGGTGGGTGAGTCTCCAGTCTCCACATCAAGCTCCCTGAGACGACGCGCAAGGAGGCCGGCGGCAGGTACTGCACCGCTGCTGAGCGCGCCGAACGCATTGCCACCGTACCCTGTATCGCCAGGACTCAGCTTTCCGTAGCTGCCGGTGCCTGCACCACTCGACGAGCCGACTCGAGAGATCAGGAGCGACCCCAAAGAAGACCCAGCGCCAGACAGTGGCGGTTCCGGAGACTGATAATCCGGAGAACTTGCCAGCCCAGTGAAAGGACTGCCAAGGTCCATAGCGTCTCGAGATCCCGGACGTGATTCGAGGGGTGCGAGCCTGGCTAACGTGAAGGGAATAGGAGCAACGGGCTGCGACGAGTACCGATCCGTCGGCGAGTACGGCGTCCAAGTACTTGCACTAGCGGACACGCGACCACCGCACGAGATACCATCAACCGCGTCCAGACGATCTTGAACCGACGAAAAACCCACACCACCTCTCAACAGCGCCTTCTCTCCCACCAGCCCAGCAGCCGCGTGAGCCATCGCATTAGACGCGGACAGCAACGTCTTCGACGGCTTGTACAAGCTGTACCTTGGATCCGGCAGCTGAATCTCATTACGAAGCTTTTCTTTGCCGTCAGGCACGCGGTTCGCGAAAACCACCCGAACACTATTGTAGAGGAAGAATCGGCCCTTCGATGGGCAGCACACATTGAGGTGGATAAGATAGCGCAACACCGGGCGGTCGTTGGGATCGTCCGAATGCGACAAAGCGGCCTCTGGCCTATCAGTGCCCAGATTCTTCCGAGACGCCATTGGCATATCGATAATCGGCCCGGCAGAGTAACTACGCTGACGAATGAACGTCTTCTGCCCGGGGCCCATGTCCGACAGGTCATACGGTACGAGGAAGAGCTTTACGGCGGTCTTGTTGGGGTTCTTTATTACGATCTGGAGTTGACCCTGCTGCGGGATACGGTAGCTACCTCCAGGCGGCGCCTTGGGCGATGCGGACCTCCGCTTCATCTTCTCACGTCTTCGGTGCTGAGTGCTGGCTCGAACATCAGAGTCGCCGTCACCCACATTATTCGGAGCATTGTCTTCAACATCGCTGGGTGGCGCATGATATCTCCTCCTTTTCCGACTTTCACCGTTATCTTCAGAAGGTCTGAGCATATGCTCTAAGTCAATCATCCCGACATAAGGACTTGGCTGGTCATCCGATATCCGCCCATTGCCGCTCCCGTAGCTGTAGAAGACGGCTGGAAAAGGCACAGTCACGTGAGGAGGGCAACGGAGATTCGATTTGCAGTCGCCTTTACCAAGCACGCCGATCTGGGCCACGAAATCCAGAGGTCCCGAGGGAGTAGTGGACATCCGTCCCCGCAAGATTGATTCTTCGTACGAACCAACCATCGGGGCGTGGTGCAGCGGAGTAGATTCAGTAAAGATTGAGGGCCTGCGCGGCCGTAAAAGAGGGGTCTGAGGCGTAGAGGTCGAATGGAAGCCAGGAATGCCGGTCAGCGAACGTCTCGGCTGATGGGCTTGATATGGGAAGGTTCCCTCTCGACGAACTGATGGTAGCGTACGGCCTGCCGGGAGCGGGTGCACCGACGACAAGTCAGACGAGGCTCGGAGGGTTTGTAGAGAACGGGGAGAGAACGTGTGACGTCTGTTGCCTTGCTCAGGGCTTCGCGACATTTGACGCGGCAAAGGCTTCTGAGAAAAGTCCAAGTCCGGGTTGTTTGATTGATGCACCAAAGGACTCGTCGGGGGCATAAAGATGAAGCTCGGAGAGCGAGAGGAAGACGAATGGGAAACCGCTCTGGATCGACTGATGCTTTCATCGTGCTGAGGCGCTTCTCGGGAGAAATATTGAGGACCGGTACGGGGTGGTCCAAAAGCTGCTGCTGGGAAGTCTTGGTGCCACGGCACGACGGGAGAAGTTGCTAGAACGGTAGCTTCGTCCCTATGCCTGGCCGTATCCTTCTCTTGCCTGAAATCACCGGAGTGCAAAGCAGATCTCGGGCGCTCGATCTCCAGCCCGGCTTGTTGAGCATTATAATCCGCAGCTCCGCTTGTTGAGTCCTTAATCTCTGCTGCCGGCAACAGTGGTGATAATGTCTTTTGTCTCGAGGAAGGCCGCTCAGGCACGTGATGCGAGAACTATACACCATCCGTCAGTCGCCAATGACACTATATAGAGAATTCTCATTGCTCGAATAACTATATATAGGAAGCCAGTCAAGCAGACAGCAGCTATCTTGCGCTTACGTTTTGCTGTATTGTGCCTATGGGGCTTTGGCATCTCTTGATTCTTTCGATCAATGCTCCACGGTCGAGGGTGCTAGATCTTCTATCGCTGGTCGCATAAGCTGCGCTACTGCGAGACTCGGCGTCTACAGTGGTGTTGGAAGTGCGATTTCGGTCGTCGTGTCTTCCCCCCAGTCCCCAGCCTGCATATTGTGCCATTCGTCCTTCCGCCACCTGAGCGTCGAGGTCCGGGCACACGTTTGGCCTCGGGGCGTCATCTCTGTCATGAAATATCGGCATCGTGACAGGGAAGGCCCCCCGAAACACTCATGAAGCTGGTCGAGAGGTGGTTGGCTAACTGGCAGAGGCGTATGGGGTGCAGGTTTATGCGGTCATCGTATCCGAGCGGGGAGATCTAGCTTGGAGTCGTGAAGCCAGAGCGGTGCAAGGTGCCTCAGTCGTAGGCGAGGTGATGCAAGTCCAGAAGATCAGTTGAAGGCAGCTGAGCCGCGTGAAGCTTTATCAGCACCAGCACTGTCTCAGTGTTGCTTAGAAGAGCAGCAAGTGCGGTGGAGGTCGACCGGCAGCAGACAAAGGCAAGGTACTTTGCTGCATGAGCGCATGAACGGCGCCTTGCAGATCACACGATACCGGAGCTGCAGAAGAGGTTCCACCAGCAGATGAAGCCGTCAAAGGCGTTGAGAGATCGGGACTGCGGTGCTACGAAAGGAAGAGTCGGTAACGATATGGTGTGAGTCAAAGCTTGAGTTCAAGCTCGGCGGAGTTGGTCGCCGCCCGCCCCATCCGCACGATGATGCTCCTGCAAGGGTCTCGCACCACCAGCGTCTTGCACCACCAAGGAAATCTCCGCCAGCCCGTTCGCCGAGGCGCCGTAAACCCCCGACACTTTCTGATATCAACCAAACCGCGCATCACCATGGCGCCCAAAAGATCACGAGACGACGATGATTCGCGTCCAGCAAAGAAGCAGAACAAGGGGTTCTCTGTTGGACCCGCGAACTTGCCAGACGGGACCTACAAGCGCAAAGTCCAGAAAATAAAGAAAGACCTCATACACAAGGCCAAAGTCAAGAAGTCCTACGCCAAAATCAAGCAGCGCGAGTTCAACGGACATTCCCCTTCAGCGACTGCGGCCGGTGATGACGGCGCAGACGGTGCAGATGCCCCAGAACCCGCTTCAGAACCACCCGCAACTCTAGAACTCCACCCCTCCCGACAAGCCCGCCTTGACCGCTCCCCCTCACCACCTGTCCAAAACGTAGAAACGAAGGACCGCACCAGGCCCCGAGAGCGTAGGCTCAAGAAACCCCGCCACGAGACCTTCGGCAAGGAAGCGGCGTACGCGGCCCAGCGCAAAGCGGAAGCGGAAGCGCGGCAGGCGGCGCGCGAGGAGGCTGCGCGGCAGCGACAGGCGAAGTTGGCGGAGCGGGAGCGGTTTAGGAAGGCCATGGCGAAAGCGAGAGGAGAAGGGAGGGATGGCAAGCGGAAGTTGGGGAGGGAGAGTGGACTTCTGCTTGAGAAAGTTAGGAGGGTTGTGGGGGGCAAGGGGTGAAGAGGAAGAGGGCTTGTCAATGTATCAGGGAATAACTCTATGATTTAGGGTACACTGAAGTGGAGTGTCGCTGTCATGCTGGTTATGGGCTTGGACAAAGCACGTGCGAGTCGAGGAAAGGCTTCGAGGCGGTGGAGGATGGAAGATGCGGTGAGGTGTTCGTGATTGCTCCATGCGTCTCGCGGGGGGACTTGCGGGCGCAGACTGGCGACCATCACGGCCTTGGGCGTTCTGACGATCACGCCATGGACTTCGAGAGCGGAATGCAGCTTGAACTGCTTCCCACTACGAGCAGGGTCCCGCATCTTAAGTTTCTGGATAGTTGTTTGTCCAGCGGATATCTGAAGCAAAGCGAATACAGTATTTACTTGACAGGTGTCGATCCGTTCAGCCCTCAACTTGTGGTTAGTGTGTATCGGGGACGAGATTCTTGTATGAAACTTTCAACGCAGACGCTGAACCCGACTACCTGTACGTTCTAGTGGCTACAACGGTTTTGAGAGGGCACCTTTATTCCTGCTTCTTCCTTGACGTTATCGGCTTTCATCTGCGTTCCCAACGTCAATCCCAAATCTTCTCCTGCCGCCCGCAGCCTGCTCCCACCAGCCCAGACTGAAGGTCCATCCTTCGAACTTCTCTTTCAATTGCTCATCGGATAACCATTCTGCGCCTCTGCCCAAAAACTCCTGCCCCAGGATCTCCGATCCAGCCAGCAAGCTCGCGACCGCAGCAATGCTGCACGGATTCTTGGGCAGCACGCGTCGGGTGTCCATGCATACCCAAGACACAATTACGCAGATCACCATTGCCGCTAGGATGCCTTCCAGAACGTATGTAGAGGCGCGGTCCTGAACGATACGATTGCGGTTTGGGGCGGTCAAGGTTCCGTTAAGCATTTGACTGTAGACAGCACCGCTGGTTGGTGAAGATGGAGAGGACGAGACCCGCATTGCGGTGTTGTAGACTTGAGCCATGAGCACGCGATACTGATGGTCCACTGCGTTTATAAGGCGCTGTTCGTTGCTCGGCCCGGCGAGCTCGGTGATGGGAATCCCGTCACGGCCGTGGACTAAAGTGGAGAAGAACTGGGTGAGATTGTTAGATTCGTCGACGAATTGTTGGAAACGGCCGTCGAGAGTAGCGTTCACGGCGGCGTTCGAGAAATAGGTCGCAGTAGACTCGATGGCTACTGGGGGATGCTGTAAGTCGATTGAGAAGTCGGGCATCGAAAATGTAACATTGGCTGCTACTTGCTGCATATAAGGCTTGCAGAGGAGTACCGAGGGTCGTTCATCTGTCCACCAATGTCCCAAAACGGCCATAAGAGGAGTGTGGCAGTATGACTTCCCGCCGTCCCGTACACCATCTTGCACCCACGCGAAATAAGATGCTTGTGGTGGATAGCCTAAGAATGCCTCCGACAATTCGGAGAATCCAGGTGCACCGCAGCCGCTTGGAACGGATACGTTGATGTAGGGCTGATACGTACCGTACCTCGAACTGGAGTTGAACAACGTAGTCAGATCGTAACCGTAAACTCCAGTAGATGAGCAATTTGCCGTAGCTCTTAGAACGTTTGGAACAATCACGTTCAGGGTTGCAGAGCCACTTTCATAGGCTGTTCTGTTCAAGTGGGTAGAGGATGGTAGCAGATCCAGCTCCAGTTCCGGAAAGACGAGCTCGTTGTACGTCCAAGCGGGAAAAGATAGATTAGCACCCATCACCATGGTGGCCGCGCTGGCTCCATCCTTAACTCGTATATCATAGTAGTCGGGCAAGGACAACTCCGGATCAAAGCCGTTTGTTTGTCGAACGACAACGGGATACTGGGAAACGAAGGAGTCCAGTCCATACAAGCTGCTGACTGCGATGCTCAAAAATGGAGCAAGGAGGACAGCAAGGGTCGAAGCCGAAAGAGCAAACTGTCGCTTCGACAGAGAACTGTATAACGCTTGTATGGACATTTTCCCGAGTTGATCATCCAGAATACTTTGTTGTGCGCTTGATCCGCCTATTCGAAGATTACGATAGGGCTGGAAAATTCTCAGAGACGAATCGAGTGAACTGAAAAGGGCAACAATGATTGTCATAACCAGAGCTGGAACATAGGTGTAGGCGTATCTTGCATCATCAGATGGCAAATCTGCGATACCGCCATGTCGTTGCGAGGACCGGTACAGCAACTCCAAAGTGACAATGGCGGCGATAGCCACTGCGAGCAACACCGTTCGACCCACAATTGTGACAGAGAATGGTTGCCACCATTCGATGGTGTCAGAGCCATTGGAGTTGCCCCGTTCTTTGTAACGCTCTTCTTCCTGCATACCGGCCTTCAAATCGATGATTGTCTGGATGCGGAATCTCGCCGTCCGGTCCGCACTTCGGTCAATACAGCTCTCGTGAAGTCGACTTGAAAGTAGGCGAGCAATTCTGGTCATGGATTGAGCACCGGTGCTACGAACGGACTCCACGAACTCAGGAGAGCCAACTAGAACCGCTGAGAGCCCGCCGATAGAGCTTGGATCACGGGCAACGCCTGAAGGTGACTTGAGTGCAGCTATGGCGGCAGCGATAACGACAAGGAGGCCAAGAGAAACTTCCATGAGCCTAAGCGACACCACACGAACGTGCAAACGTTGCTGGGCAGAGATCGAAGTACCGATGAATAACTCATTAGTGGGTATCATTAGATACTCTTTTGCAAGCTGAGCCGTTACGGAAGTAAAAAGTTGGTTCGCATGTGTTTTGAATGCCTCTGTGTCCATGAGGGTGTTCATGAGATCAAGATCTGCCTCTTCCTCACTGCGGGTACGAGTCGTCGAGTGTGGCAGCGTTACATTTAAGAATCGGAAGAAGACATCGTAAGTAGAACCCGCTACGACCGGCGGGTTACTGTTCTTATCTCGGCTGTTTGTAAAGGGCACGTCAAATTTTGCTGGAGCCGCTTGTAGTGCACTTCGAAAGCCCATAGCAATATCCCAATTAGATACCATCGGCAGTGTGAAGATCGAGTCTGAATCAAGGTCGACACTGACACCGGTACCGCTGGGTGTTTCGGCTTCCGTTAAAGAGACAGATGCACGATGAACAGCGTATCGAGGCTCGCATATCAAGATCGTCGAGCTCACATTGCCCTGGTCAGTCCGTACAATAGAGAACACAAGCCGGTTCCCATCATCCCCAGACGGTTGATTGGAGCAGTTGCCGATGTAAAAACTACCGAAGATATCGGTGGATGCCCCTGTGTAAGACTCATCAGTGTCGCCGGGCACTTTAGTATTGAATCCATCAGGGTCGAACAGCGTATGTATGCGACAAGTCGGGGTCTGAACAGTGGCTAGGATGGACCCCCCGTCATTGCGTCCATCTAACACAAGACTTGCGCTTTCACATTGAAGTTCCGCTGAAAAGACATCAACGGTCCCTTGAAGAATGGAATTATAGGCTACAGAGATTCGTTAGCATTTTCCTCAGATAATGAAACAGCTCGAATTTTCGGGTTGGGAGCTGGTGTCTCAGCAAACCCAGCATCAATATAGCAGAGACCGCGTCGAGACGGACTCGGGTAGATGCTGAGTTTGAGTTCTGATGCTCAGATGGTCAAACAGGCCCCTTTTGCTGACATGAAAGCTTCGCATTCAAGGATTGTTTCCGCTTAAGGTGCCATCTAGGCCCACAGAGGATTTGCCGTACTATCAATGTGCACGCAAAACATCATCGCTCATTACCGAAATCCCAATCACCGGAACAGCAGATATGCAGATTTAACGACTGGAAAAGAAGACTGATAACTTACCGATGGTCTGGTCAGAGGTGTTGAAAGATTGCATCGCATATTGACTAGTAGTGCCCTTAGGGTAGCTCATATTCATCACACTCGTCCCATAAGCGGCAAATGATGATTTGAAATCAATACTGTTGTCGGTGAGAAAGCTTCCGTCAAAGGCGAGGTCAAATTTGTCGGTCGCGACAAGTCTTGTATCGTGATTTTTGATAGCCACGCTCTGAAGCATGAGAAGACCCGTCGACACGACTAACGCGAATCTTATGATAAGTGAACCAATGATGGCCAGCACAACAACGTAGTGTGACGCTCTGATTGCTGAGATCATAGCCCAGGCATTCCACGGAGATACGTAGTCCAAAAGTACGCTTTTAAGAGCTGGTGTCGGACCTGTGGCCATGGCTCGCCAGGGCATTACCTGCTTGGTTCGATATTCGACTTGACCCCAAAAGGCGGCGACAACAGTGAAGACTCCATGATGCGTTAGCTGCAGTGCTCGCAATCAAGTACGGAAGTACATGAAGGAAGGATTACCAGCAACAGGCCCGTAGGTCCAGAGATAACGCTTGCTGCGCTCTGTCGTGCTCAAGCCATGATTGGATTTCGAAATGTGATCAAGTACCTCCAACGCGACCAACATGATGATAAATAACAGGATGAAAAGGACCAGGACTGAAGGTCGTAAAAACAGTGGGCTCCAGAAGTTTTGATCGCCCAAGACTTCTGGACTTTTGGACTTAACGTTCCATGCCCGTAGGTCAGTGTCATCGGGAGTGGCATGAAGCGTTGGTTCCTTCAATGATCGTCGCTCTTCTGAAGGCAAGAGACAATGCTCAGGTCCTTCTTCTTCCGACCCGTGAGGAATGCTGACTCTCGGAGTTTCATCTTGCAACCCCGTACTAGATGTTTCCCTCGGGTTCAAACGACTGTGCGCAGCACTGTATCTTGCCTGGTCCAGTTCTACCGGTGAGACTGGAGGATCCATTGATGATGCAGCGACCTCCTTCTGCTTGCGAAGAGACAGGACGTTCTGGGTGAACACATCTTTTCAACGAAGGATGGAATCTGCCTAAATAACACGCCCCTGGTAGAATTAGGATGCGGCTTAGACGGTTGGAAGTAAGCCACAGAACATTTCGATTCGCTAGCTACCGGTCAGGGATATAAAAAGGGAACATGATGCCTGACGACCTGCCACCTCCGAAGCGCTTGTGGCGCGCTAGTGGCCCCAGCTGCGGGAGGTGGGGGCCACTCCGCTACGCCACGATAGGTGGGTTATGGTGAGAGACCCAGTATATATTACCTGTTTCACCTAAAAACTTACCCACCTCCTAGGACAGGAAAGAAAACTTTGTAGAGTCTCGCTGATAGACTATTAGTAGGGCGGGTAACAACTAACAAATACCTACTATCGCATGTCGTTGTTAAACTCTTGCTGGCAGGCTGTAGTAGACAAGTTGCAATTTCAAAGTCACATGGAGTGGCATGGAACAACAGTCGAAGAGCACAGTTAGAGAAGAGACTGATAACCAATCAATCCGCCTGGTGACAATACTCCAGAGTGGAGGCAGGACATCATGGGCCTTCGTAGTTTCGATGAAAAGAGTATGTGTCTTTATTCTCGAATCGTCAGAACGTAGACACACTGGAAGACTATCCAAATCGAAAGACCTGAGCGGGTGTACATCATGTACGAATGCCAATTCCCTTCGAGCCACTCCATGCGTTTCTTAGCCGCGATCCCCTACACTCATGTGCCTCATCCCAACGACCCAGGAATCCATCCTACAAACTCCACCCATACGAACCTTGACACACGGAGGCAGAAACGCAGACCCATCAAATCTTGTACACAATGCCTCCAGAATACCTGCAATCACAAGTCAGTAGCCGATCACTCAAAGAACGCATATCAAGAACTCACATAATCTTGTTCCTCTCACTCAGCGCCTCAAGCGCCCTCTCCGCCTCCGCTCCCCCAAAGTGCGCCTGCCCGCCCGGCAATCTGGCATTAACAGCCCCAACCAGGGGCTCAACATCCGCAGCATCATTAGCAAACAACGGCCCATCAATGAGCTGACCCAGCGCCGTCTGGAACGTCTGCAGCCGCGCCGCAGTGATAGTCTCATCCGCCTGGGCACCCTGCGTCGTGTTCTGCGAGTCGTCTTCTGTCTGCGACGGCAGCAGCTGCGATGCTGGCTGCGACGACGCCATCGAGAACTGCGAGGACGAGGCTACTGCTGTGCCGTTTGTGCGGCTGGTGCGTGTGCGTTGCGTGCGCGGGGTGCCGCTGTAGAGGTCATCGTCTGCATCATCCTCATCCGCAGAGCCCGACGCATGGCCGTTTGTGGCTGCGGTCCCGTTAGTCGCGGCCTGGCTCCTCGTCTTCCGTCCGCCGTGCCTGCGCGAAGGTGTGCGAGGCGTGGTACCGTTACGCGTCCTCTGAGTCTCGTCGCCGCCGTCGTCGTCGGACGAGTTATCGTCGTCCGTGGACATGGCGTCAGGGGCTCTGCTAATCTTCCTTCGCTTTCTGCGCTCATCGGCCACGACTTCTTTGAACAAAGCGAAGCGGAGGATCTGCTCTGCTTGCTCGGCATCTTTCTGCTCGACGCGGTTCGAGAGCCTTGCTTTTGCGTGCGCGGTCGCGAGACGGATCAGTGTCTCGAGCGTACGGGCTGTCATGGGCGAGGTCTTCCGCTGGTTGCCTTCTAGCTCGTCATTTCGTAACGCCGAGTATGTGGTTATGATGTGATCCGCGGCGCCCTTGGTGAGTACAGGCTTTATCCTCGATTTGGCGTACTGGATGTATTTCTTGATGAAGGGTATGCTAAGAACTTCGACCCGTCGGGCAGCACCTCGGCCTATGGTTACTGTAACACCGGCATGCAGCATAACATTGAACTTCTCGTAGACATCTGTCGGCCTGTTGGTGTCGGCCTCCTGATCCAGCCCGACGCCGAGGGACTGCGCGCCTTCTTCCCGGACTGGTGCGCCCTCTTCGGTGCCGGGCTGGCGGTAGCGGTGCATACGCAGGACGTGTTCAGAAACCTGGCGATCCCGAACATCGTCGATGTCATCCGTGACCACGAAGAGCAGATCGAAACGGGAGAGTAGAGAGTCAGGCAGAGCGATGTTCCGATGCGGATCCTTGTGCGTATCGTACTGGCCATAGATGGGATTAGCGGCGGCGATGACACTACAACGCGCGTTGAGTGAAGTGTGTATGCCCGCTTTGGCAATGGTCACAGTCTGCTGCTCCATGACTTCATGGATGGCGACTCGATCGATATCGCTCATCTTGTCGAACTCATCGATACAGACAACTCCACGGTCAGCAAGAACCATGGCACCTGCTTCGAGGCGGCGTTCGCCCGTCTCCTTGTCCGAGGTCACGGCAGCTGTGAGACCGACGCCGGAAGATCCTCGTCCGGTTGTGGCGATGGCAAGAGGCGCGGTATTCAGGACGAAGCGGAGAAGCTGGGATTTTGCAGTCGACGGATCACCAACCATGAGGATGTTGATGTCCCCTCTCAGATGAGTACCGTTATCGAGGTTCTTCTCCATACCGCCCAGCAGCATGAGAAGAATCGCCTTCTTGATGTAGTCATGGCCATAGATACTCGGCGCTAGGGACTGTGACAGCAAATCAAACACTTTCCTGTTTTTCGATATCTTGTTGATGTTGCGGACGTCAGTGTCAGTGATTGTAGC
>Ga0115848_100346_pt1 | contig 17272 bp, 16 predicted proteins | sample InSIn3gowninarea_FD_83862 | JGI IMG/M metagenome (GOLD analysis project Ga0115848, IMG submission 83862) | reverse complement strand
TTGTAGTGTTTTCTTTCATGTTCCGATACATCTGTTACCTAATCCGCAACAAAATATAGTTTTGTTTTCTTTTGATTATAATGGATTATTTGTTGGATAATCTAGGCACATACCACCTGATAAATTATTTATGAAACTTTATCTATATTCTAAATACTTTCAATACACTAGTTTACTTTGGGACAAGTGTTGTTGTCTAAGTTGGATCGTATAGTGAAACAAGAATGCATATATGTGTGTGTGTGTGTGTGTGTGTGCAACTTAGACAACCATACTTGTCCCAAAGTAAGCTAGTGTTGTGCCTAACTCCATCAGCCATCAATTCTCCGCTCACATCTAATGGTAAGTATTTGTTGTTTCGAGGTATGGACATACTATCATTCTTATGCTATGAGGAAAGAGAATTAACTAGATATTTAATGATTAATCATTCTTTAAAGTGTGCTAGCTCAATGGAATAGTGTCTACCTTACAAGCAGGAGGTTGGTGGTTCCATTCCATTATGCACTCACATGAATTAATCAATAATTTTAGAGTTTATTTTTAACTAAATGTTTTTTATATCGATTTATTTCAATGGTGAGATATTTCTGGATTCATTGTTTTATATTGTCTCTAAGGAGAGAAAAGAGATATTTACGTAAAAGTTTTATTGCCTCTAGAGAGACAATAGCTAGTATTAAATACATATTGTCACTAATGCAAGTGTTGTCTCTAAAGAGACAAAAATGAAATTGTCTCCTAAGAGACAATAATGCTTGTGTTATATATTGTCTTTATAGAGACAATATTTTTTAAGACAATAATCAAGAAAATATTTTTTAAGACAATAATCCTTAAGACAATAATCTTTGAGAGACCCCTTGAAGACAATATTTTAGACAATACACAAGTCTTTTTTTCATAAGTTAAGACAATTAACCCAAAAATTGTCTCAAATATTGTCTTAAAATAGTCCTTTATGTAGTAGTGACATGCTAAAATACACTCAATTATGATGCTATTTCTAGCACTAATGGCCTATTTTGTTGTATTGTTTTTCCTATTTTGTTGTAGTCTTTTTAGAGAAGATGTGGTCGGCATTTTAAATATGGACTTTCACACATGTATGTATAGTTTATTACTAGAATCTATCTAGAGGCTTGTCACAACCCAAAATAATTAAAATCATATTAAAAATAGAAAATAAAAAAATGGAACAATGATAGAAAATAAGATCAACGCTATGTTTCTAGTTTGATGTCCGTCCTTTATTTTAATTTTTACAAAAAGAAGAAGCATATTTGATATTTTTAATTTCCGTATAAATCACATCAACAATATTTGATAATGTATACTTCAAACTTTGATAATCTATACCTCAAACTTTCTAATAATATTTAACCGGAAAGACCAATATTATTTCTATTAAAATTCATGGTAATTACCTTTTTATATAAAAATAACTCACTTTATGGCAGAATTAGGCTAAAATATATAACCTTCAACTTTGAAAATTTAATATACAAAATGTTGTATATATTTCAATTTATTAATAGGAAAATTACAAAAATATTTAATTTTTGAACTATTCAGCTTAATAATTAACATAGCATTATTGTAATATAACTCAAATACCTCACACGTAAATTTTATAAACATCAGGGAAAGAGAATATTTAATATTATTATATTAAAATAGTATTATTATAATATAACTTAAATACCTCCCACATAACTTTTATAAACATAAGAGAAAAGATATTTAATATTATTATATGCCTAGCTAACCTAATAAGGTCGATCTCTAAATTTTTAGTATAAGACATAGAAGTAGAGATCAGTTTCCTAAAACAAATATGCGTTGTGTTAGCAAAAAAAATTGTTTTCAACTCAAGCCTCTTCCCACTTGTATTTAAAAGGAATGGTATGTGCCTAGATTATCCAACAAATAATCCATTATAATCAAAAGAAAACAAAACTATATTTTGTTGCGGATTAGGTAACAGATGTATCGGAACATGAAAGAAAACACTACAAAAATCACAATATATCCTAGGACGAACTAGAACATGCAAAAGATCACAATATATCCTAGGACGAACTAGAACATGCAAAAGATCACAATATATAGTTTATAGTATATACTAGTGCCCTGGGTTTTATAATAGAATTAAATCATTAAACCGTCTGCTGATTTGTTCTTCTCTGTCTGATGATTCCTTGTTATCTCTGCCTTGCCATTCACGTCCATCTTGTACTTCTCTGTTCGTAGACTTGGTGGACATGGAACATTTTTGTCGTGATGAGGCCCGCAAGATTTTTCCGCTAACCCAGCTTCGAACGACGAGCCAACAATAATCCTTCGAGGCGGTGGTGGGGGTTTTGGAAGATTGTTCTCGGGTTGACCGTCTGCAAGTGATTGCCATAGACCTAAACCTTCTACGGCTACTGCCGCTTCAAGGGAAGAATGAACATTCATTCTTTTATCAGTAATCCCATGCATTGGCCTGCAAGTGGCGGAGACTTCATTTAACAAAAACGTCATCACAAATAAGAGGAGAGCAGCATCTACAATAACAGACATACTGATTTTCATCTGCATGGGCAATGACATTATCAGTTTACTTCTGTATTAAAAACGATGTGTCAGGAATGACAACTTTTATGCCCTTAATCGGATATCACCGAAAAGATCGGATGCTGAATAACGATAGATGGTTCAAGCTATTGGTTGGACATAACAAAAATTATGGCAGAAATGCTGTGTAGGTCTGATTTGCAATTGCACCTAAACTATTTCATGAATATATAATACTCACAAAGGGGCATAGTATATAAATACATGACGGAGAAGGGGATGGGAGGCGGATCCGAATTTCTAGATCTGAAGTGGTGAATAAATCTGAATATGGAATTGAATTCAAATTAATTGTAGTATATACTATGAAGGGAGTCTTTGTTCGTAGAGCACACGGAAGGGAGTCTTTGTTCATAGAAATTGCCGTGGCTCAAAGATATTTGAGCGTTCAATCTTGCGACCTCAGAATAGATCGTTTCAAACATCAGGCATGTAACAGAGTCCAACAGAGTCTATTGGAGAGCGCTAGGAATGGAAATATATCGCCGGAGTCGCGATATCCGATTCAACTTTGTTCATGGGGAACTCATAGAGACCATCTGGTTCTTCCACTTATTGAATGCTTATGTTGAATCGATGAGCGTAGGGGATGTCCTGAAAGAATAGGAATGTTTGACTCAGCATCGCTTCCGGGTAATCCGAGGAGACCATTCGACTCTTTTCGCGTGTTAACTACCCCGATTTCATCGTAGAGGAGCGCGAGAGGAGATAATAGATGTGTTTCCAGGTTGGGCGATGTAAAACTGAAATGTGAATGAATATAAAATTTGTATTTTAATTTGAAATAATAATGGCTATTATTAAAATATTATAAATATATATATATTTTTAAGTTAAAAAATTAATTAAAAATAAAGAATCATCATTAATATTAGTAAAATATGTATAATAAAATTAAAATTTACATGCGTGTTTTATATTTTGTTAAAAACAATATGTTTAATCATTATTTCTCAGTCTAATATTTAATATAATATGAACGAAATGACTAATACACTTAATTTTTTAAGAGTTAACTTTTTTTGAAATTTATCTAAAGCATAAAATAATCAGATAAGATCTTTAATTAATTATTAAAGGTAATTTGTTAAATTTGAATAATAAAAAATAAGACAATATCTTAAATATAAAAGTAAGTTTAAAAGTGATAAATTTTATAATTGAAAACGCAATATCTAGACACACACAAAAGAGCCACATCCATTGAAACCAAGAGTGAGCGACGGAGAAACCAGAAAAGGTCAAGCTTCTTATGTAACTTTATCCATATCTAATTAAAAATAAACACAAATTAATGTTTATAAATATATTTAAATACATATTTTTAAATTTTTAAATTAACACATTTATATAACAAATATAATTAATTAAAACATATCAAGTTGGTAATTTAAAACATCCACTCATATTTTTATTATTTTAAATAATATTTTAAGATTTTGTTTTTCCCCCCATATTTTCGTTAAAATGTGTGTGCTGGTCAAAATATGTTATTAAAATACAGTGATGGTTAGTAACAACAAGCAATTGCTCAAAAATCCTTAGGACATACAATCTAAAAAATATTTTGAGAAGGGGTGTATGGCAACTAAGGTCAAATAGTTCTTTCCAGGTTACCTACCATAATAGTTTTCCTTGGATGGCAACTAAGGCCAAATAGTCTTTTGCGGGCTACCTGCCATAATAGTCTTCTTCCAAAAGTCCTTTTTTTATTCTAAAGTCCAATTGCCTTTTTATAATGAAAACTCACACATTTTCCTCAATTAGACTTGTTGATGTATTTAAACTATTTGACATAATTTATATTAATGATGATTTAATATAGGAGAATAGAAACCTCATGCCCATGATTTTATCTTGTACATGGATAATATAATTGAGTGTCCCTGTATACACTTGTGGAGCAGGTGATGCTAATGCTACTGGAATATTATATGGAAATTTGAAAATTTCATTGAATTTGAAAGGTATGTGTAACTTAGTTGCTAGAGTTGTTACGAGACTTGTTACAGTAGTTGTAATTTAACTAGGGACAAAGCTTAAGGAAGAACATGGCACTAAGAAACCTAAAATGTTTTCACATTATTTGTTTTTCAATAACCATACTACAGATATGTGTACAGACCGATATTCAATTACATCAGATTTCAAGTATTTCAAGCAAGAATTGTACAACAACGTCTCTTGTGACTTAGAATTTGTAAGCCCATAACACTGCAATAGGAATTTGTTTTCCATGTTATGGCTGATAGGTAGTGTGAGGCTATATAGGAACCAAAAAAGTGTTTTTTGTTTTTATGAATGTTTAGATAGATTTTGTGCATTTTGAAAGGAAAATTCCATTTTAACCTTCAATTTTTCTTTTTTTTTTTTTTTTTTAAGCATTTTTCATTTTTCACTTCTGATTTCTCCATTTTCACTCTTGAGCATGCCAACTGCAAACAATTTTCATTTTGGAAGGAAAGTTCATTTTCATCTATGATTTCTCTATTTTCGCTCATGAGCATGCGAACTGCAACTCTTAGTGGGAAAGCCTCTTCTTCCTTTTTTTATAATAAAAGTTGCATTGATATTTCAAAACTGAGTTCAACCAATAGTAACACACACAATGGGGGGGAGAGGCATGAATGATATGTCTTGCAATTGTGTGCACAACAATCTCTACTTTGCAATGTTGAATTCACCTATTAGATGTTCTTTTTTACAACCTCCTGAAAGTTTTAGTGTTCTTCATGCTATGTTTATAAAAACTAAACATGCTACTTAGACTTCAAGTTTTCCTTTTTTACAACCTTCTGAAATTTTTAGTGTTCTTCATGCTATGTTTAGAAAAACTAAACAAGTTACTTAGACTTCATGTTTTCCTAGCCATATTCAGAATGTGAACTATTTCCATTTTTCAGTTTTTACTATTTTATAAACTTAGATATGTTATAAATCAAAGTGGGAAGTCAAAGAAATAATCTTTATTAGTATCACTATAAAAATGAGATAATCTAGGATGGAGGAGAGTTGCCTGTGTTTATCAATTTAAATTAACAAAAATATTTTTTAGTTACTTTATCATCCAAATTATATTTATGTGTATACATATTTAAACAATAACCAAAACCTAGTCAATCAAAGTATTTAAAAATATTATTGCTATACATATTAAATAATACTTATATATTATGTTAATTAGCTAATTATTATAATAATAAAAAATGGTAAAATTTGGATAAAAAATTAGAAAAATAATATTTAAATGATTTCTTCAAAATCTATTTTATATTTATTATAATATAAAACTTAAATTATATGATAAAAATTAGAAGTGAAGAAAAAAGAAAAGGATGAACAAGGTATATTATTTTACATAAAATAAAATAATTTATAACACCACCGAACATAAATTAAAATATATAAACATTAAAATAATCATAAATACAATTTATATAGTTTTCAATTAGGGTGTGTGTAATAGTTAGTTTTAATTATAGCTGGAAGCTAATGTACCACTTTTCATCTTCAAAACTTGACCTTCTTATCTTTGAAAATGTAAAACATATAGCATACAAGTCAATAACTACCTCTCTGATACTCTATTACTGAAAGAGTTAATTTCACTAATTATTCCATTCCTCAGTCATACCTTGGGTGGTATTTTATGGTGTTCAACTCTTCGTGCACATTCATCATGGTTGTCTGTGACCTCAACGCCACCATTATGGTATGACTTTGAGTGTGCATGATATTAGTTTACAATATTCCTTCACATACACTCAATACGATGGTTGACACATGCTAATTGTCTCCTAATATTACCCTATTTTATCATTTTACCTTGGTATTAGCCTCATCAGTGTTCATCAGCTTGGAATTCCATCATTTATTTTAGAACTCACATGATCTTCTCTGCAAGAGAAATTTGATTCAGCTTAGCCACTTTCTTTAACTTCAACAAAGATTACGATGCACGGAATGAATACTTTGGTGGTACTGCCATCACATGGTCTTGTCCTTCACCCAAGTTTCCATGCCTCCACATGTTAAAGTGCCTTGGTCCAAAATATTGCGACTATCACCCTTAATTTTGTTGAATAATTTTCATTCAAATACTTAATTATTTTCTTGGACATGAGTGCTTCTTTTTGTGCTTATCTCTTGTATAAATCAATACTTATTTATGATACACTTATCATAATATTTTGTTGTGGAATTATAACAATATACTCCCATATAAAATGAACTTCTTCAATAATGTCATCCCAAAACATATGTGTATCTTCAATTAAAGAAATATTACCTTCAAACTTGGTTTTCAGCTCTTTGATTTCATCTTGTGTTTCCTTATGCTTACTCGAAAGCTGATTGTTATTTTCATATAATACGTGTTATTACCTCTCCTTTACATTCAAGTACTCCCTTACCATAACCAAATCATCTTGGGTTTTCTTTAGTTCAACTTATGAAACTTTGAGCTCTTCCATGACCTTTGTTAATTTCTTTGAGGGTTCATCTAATTTACTTTGAACCATAATGGGGAAAACGTGATTTTTAATCTATTGTTGTAAGCTCTGCACTTATTCCTCTAAAATAAAAATGTCTTTATTTCTAACAACTAATTATGCTATTAATAGTTCTTTTTTTCAAGTCGAGCCAACTCAGTTGTTTGAGTGTTCTCAGTTCTTGGCATTTTAAAGTTCTTCCGTAATGATTGCACCTCATATTCAATAGAGTACACTACATGTCACACAGGGGCTAGTACACTACACAGCACACGAGCTAGTCAATAGAAAGGTATGTCGCCATGAATGATTGAGATTTAATGATACATATAAGTTTACAATTTCAGTGATCTCCCTCTCTATCATTCTCTATTTGTTTCTATATGTCTATCTACGCACGTAGAAAGTGCACCCCTTTATGATTTCATATTACAATGACAAGATCATAACGTGAATCTCTCAATTCTCATGTGATCTAATTTGAAAAAACATGTTAAAAATTTACAAGGTTTAGGAAAATTTAGAGCAAATTTTCCAAATTTCACCAAAAAAAAAATTTTGGCCCAAAACAAAAATGTTTCACATCCTTGAGCCACTCCACCCTCCTTCTATCCCCATGTATTTGGTAACCTTTTTCCATATTTCGGTTGTCTTCAAGCATTTGGTACACTAGTTGTAGGGACAATTAGGGAGAATAGTTGTCTAGAGCTCTTATAAGAGCCTAGGAGGGGAGTGCTACATCCCCTCTCTCCAAAGCGGCATGCTAAAAGAAAAATTTCATTGCAAGAATTGTTGCTCTAGGGTCAATTTCTATGTCTATCATTGACCCTTGTCCCTTTCTTGTTGCTACACTTGCTCATTCCTCTGTAAAGTAGTTACTAGATTTCGATCCTCTATCCTCCTCCATGATTTACTAACTTTAAATAGAACTTTTTGAATGTTTTACATCATTGTAATGACATATTAGTTTTAACTTAATTGAAATTTTATTATGGTATATATTTGTGCTTTGATATCATGCAATATGATTATGGTTTCGCTTCATATTTTTTAATATTAGAAATACAAAAAATATATATTAAATATTAGATGAAATAAATAACTTTTTATATTGAATGTTTTTTGGTAGAACACAAGCCTTCCAGAAGATTGAGTTGATCCTGATATCATTCCAGATTATGTTGGGTATGGTTCAAACATTTGAGACAATAGTGACGAAGTAGATGGAGAGGACACCGGTAGATGGAGAGGACACCGGTAGATGGAGAGGACACCAAGGTAGACCACGAAGATGATGACATTGATGATGATTATGATGGTGATTATCATGATAGACATGGTGATGATGATGAGCAATAAGTTGGTAGTAGCTAGTGAAATTTATTATAGCTAGTGACATTTATCATATAGACTCCATCATGGAGCATCATTGATAAATCGTTATGATGTCTCCTTTAACGTTTCTTATCATATGTCTCATTTTCACCTACATTACCATATTGAATTGTATCATTTTGACATGTATCATTTTGAATTATATCATTTTTACTTATATTATATGGGGTTACATTATGTGTAGCTAGTCATGACCAACTATTTTATTTATTAACAATATAAAATATCTGTTATAGTTAAAAAAAATGTTGTTAGGAGCTATGAAGGAAGCATCATCAGTTCTTAAAATGAAAGTAGAATGTGGCGCTAAAATGAAAGTAAAATCAGATGTTAAATTGGAGGCCATACTTGGAGCTATTATTGGCTCTAAATAGGAAGCTAAATTGGTTGCTTAACAATAAGAAAAATTGGAGGCTAATAAAGAAGAAAATCCCAACACTAAAAGGAAGCAAACCCTGAACCTAAAAGAGAAGCAAACCCATTCACTGAACATGAAGGAAACCCTCCAACTAAAAGAAAGCAAATAATAGGGCTAACATGGAACCAATTTTAGAAGAAAGAAAGTTAGCAACAATGGATGTTAAACTAGAATCACACTAGAAGAAATTTGGGAAGTAAAACTTGGCGTTACCTAGGAAGGTAAAAAAGAGGCAATTAGGTAGTAAACAAAGAAGTAATAATCAAAGAAATACTAGTAGCCAAACATGGCTTAACCTTAGAAGAAATAACTAGATAAATTTAGGTAGCAAATAAACAAGTAATATTGGAAGCAATATCAAAGGCCAGACTTGGCATTCCCTGAGAAGCAAAACAAATAAGTCATTCAGGTAGAAAATCAAGAAGTAATAATTGAAGCAACACTAGTAGCCAAACATTGCATTAGTTCTGAAGCAAAAATACAAGCAATTAAAGTAACAAACAAAGATGTAATAATGGACGCAATATTAGAAGCCAATCTTGGCCTTCCTAAAGTTACAAACAAGGAAGCCATTCAGGTAGAAAACCAAGAAGCAATATTAAGAAAAAAAAAGACACTACAATGGAAGCCATATTAGAAGCTAGAGAAGATGCCATAATGGAATCAAATCTAGATGCAACAAGTGATTCTATATTGGAAGCAAAACTTGATGCAACAAAGGTTAGGATTCTGCAATCACTAAAGCATAAAAAAGTCTAATAATAACGATAACAACAATCACATATGAATTATAATTGAGAGAAAATAAATAAAAAATACACAATACTTTCCTAACCAATGAACCCTGCTAAGAAGAAGGGCCCTATCTTCCTAGCAAGGGCTAGTACACTACACAAAGCATAAGCTAGTGAATAGAAAGGTATGGCACCATGAATGATTGATATTTAATGATAGATATTGATTTACAATTCTAGTGCTCTCACTTTCTATAATTCTCTATTTGCTTCAATATATCTATCTCTGTTAGTAGAAAGGACACTACTTTATAATTTCATATTACAATGATAAGTTCATAATGAGAATCTCTCGATTCTCATGTGATATAATTTGAGAATGCATGTTAAAAATTTATAAGGTTAGGAAAATTTTGTAACAAGTTTCCCAAGTTACATTAATTATCAATAGGAAACCTTAATCGTTTCGGAAAAATTTCCCAAAAAAGGAATTGAGCTCCAACCGACACCCAACACAAAAAAAAAAAAAAATCATCCATGAGCCACTGGATCATCCTTCTATCCCCATGTATTTGGTAACCTTATTCCATATTTATGTTCTCATCAAGACTTTGGTACACTAGTTGTAGGGGCAGTTAGGGAGCTTAGTTGCACCAGATCTCTTAAAATAGCCTAGGAGGGGAGCACTACATTCTCTCTCTCTATAGTGGCATGGTCAAAAAAATAATCCTCCCAAGCATTTTTTCTCCAGGGCCAATTTCTCTGTCTATCATTGACACTTGCCCCCTTCTTGTTGCTGCACCTGCTCATTCCTCTTGAAAGAAGTGGCCAGACTTCGATCCTCTATCCTCCTTCATGATTTACTAAATTTAATTAGATTTTTTTTGTATGTTTTACATCATTGTAATGGCATATTATTTGTAACTTAATTGAAATTTTATTATGGTGTATATTTTCACTTTCGTATGATACAATATGATTATGGTTTCGCTTCATATGTTGTAATATTAGAAATATAACAAATATATATTAAATATTAGATGAAATAATTAAATTTTCATTTTGAATGTTTTTTTTGTAGAACAAGAGTCTTCGAGAAGATTGACTTGATCTTGAGATCATTCCAAATTATGTTGGGTATGGTTCAAACATTCGAGACAATGATGGTGAGGTAGATGGAGAGGACGACGAGGTAGACGATGACGATGATGACATTGATGATTATTATGATGGTGATGATCATGATAGAGATGATGGTGATGATGATGATAAATAATTTGGTTGTAGCTAGTGAAATTTATCATAGCTACAGACATTTATCATATAGACTCCATCACGGATCATCATTCATAAATCGTTGTGATGTCTTCTCTAATTTTTATTATCATATGTATCATTTTCACCTAAATTACCATATTGAGTTGTATCATTTTGAATTATACCATTTTTACATATATTATATGGGGTTGCATTATGTGTAGCTAGTGACATAGAAACAATATTTTCATTAATATTATAAAAATATTGGTTATAGTTTAAAAATTTATATATTTTTATTTCATGCCAATGTGGTGGTGTGGCTTGTAACTATATGAAACCTAAAAGGGATATGCTATGGAAATCTCTATGATGTGAATCTGGGCCTACATTATGTGTAGCTAGTCACGACCAACTATTTTGTTTATTAGCAATATAAAAATATGGGTTATAGTTAAGAAAAATGGTTTTGGTTTGTATGGATGCCCATTTCTCTAAAAAATATTTATAAATTGTATGCTATGAAATATTTCAAGTAAAACGTATTTAATAGACATGATATAGTTAACTAATTTAATTGAAATAAAAATTATTAAATAATAAATGGTAGCTATAAAGAAAGCATCATGAGTTCTTAAACTGAATGTATAATGTGGCGCTAAAATGAAAGTAAAATTAGATGTTAAATTGGAAGCCATACTTGGAGCTATTATTGGCTCTAAATAGGAAGCTAAATTGGTTGCTTAACAAGAAGAGCACTTGGACGCTAATCAAGAAGAAAATCCCAAAACTAAAAGGAAGAAACCGTGAAGCTAAAAGAGAAGTAAACCCATAGATCTATTTATTTCATAGAAGTTGGCGTGGCTCAAAGATATCTTAGCGTTCAATGTTGCGACTTTAGAATAGATCGTTTTAAACATCATCCATGTAACAAAGTCTTTTGGAGATCACTAGGAATGGGAGTATATGACCGGGGTTGCGATATCTGATTCAACTTTGTTCATGGGGAAGTCATAGAGACCAATTGGATCTTCCACTTACTAAACGACTATGTTGAATCGAAGAGCGTAGGGGATCTCCTGAAGGAATATGAATGTTTGACTCGGCATCACTTTTGCATAATCCGAGGAGGCCATTCGACTTTTTTCGCTTATTAACTACCCTGATTTCATTGTAGAGGAGTGCGAGAGGAGATAATAAATGTGTTTTCAGGCTGGATGATGTAAAACTAAAACGTGAATGAATATAAAATTTGTATTTTGGTTTGAAATAATAATTGTTGTTTTAGATTTAGGTTGTTTAGTGTATATTATTAAAATATTATGAATAAAAAAAAATATTTTTGAATAAAAAAATTAATTAATTAAAAATAAAGATGAATAATAAATCATGTTCAATATTACTAAAATATATATAAGAAAATTACATTCCACATGTGTGTTCTACATTTGGCCAAAAATAATGTATTCAATCATTATTTCTGGTTCTAATATCTAATATAATATGAGGGAAATGACTAATGCACTTAATATTTTGAGAGTTAACTTTCTTTTTGATTTTTATCTAAAGCCTAAAATAATCAGATAAGATCCTTATGAAATTATTAAAGGTAATTTGCTAAATTTAAATAATAAAAAATATGATAATATCTTTAATATAAAGGTAAGTTTAAAAGTGATAAATCTTATAATTGAAAACTCAATATCTAGACACAAACAAAAGAGGCACATCGATTATTCTCTGTTCATAACTAAAACCTTTTATTATCATAGCTGTCTAGCAATGTCGGTTATTGCTGTCATTAACTCCCATACTAATTTGAAGACTTAGTACCACTTTTTACAAGATTATTGAACTCAATCATCACAAGACTGATCCACCCACAATGAAAACCATTTTTGTAAAAAAAAAAGAAAACAAAAAAAAAAAAAAAAAAATAAATACTCGTGTGTATATTTATATATATATAAAAAAAAAAAAAAACAAAAAAATATATATATATATATATATATATATATATATATATATATATATATATATATATATATATTTAAATACATATTTTTTAATTTTTTAATTAAAGCATTTACACAACAAATATAATTAAAACATATAAAGTTAAAAACATCCACTCAACACTTCCTTTTTTATAAATTTTTATATTAATTCCCTCTCCTATACATGTTAAAACTTGAAACTCTCCTCAAACAAGACTATGAGTAGGTTGGTTTAGGGGTTTGGAGAGTATGATATAAAGCTATTTATTTATGGGTAATTTATATTTTGATTATTTTAAATATTTTTTTAAGTATTTGCTTTTCTCTCATATTTTCCTTAAAATGTGTGAACTGGTCAAAATATCTTAGTAAAACACAGTGACAGTTCGTAACAACATGCAATTGCTAAAAAATCTTCAGCACATACAGTCTTAAAAAAATTATCCTGATAAAGGGTGGATGGCAACTAAGGGAAAATAGTCTCTTCCAGCTACCTGCCATAATAGTCTTCCTCGAAAAGTATTTTTTTAATTCTAAAGTCTAATTGCCTCTTTATAATGAAAACTCACACATTTTCCTCATTTAGACTTGCTGATGTATTTAAACTTTCTGACATAATTATATTAACGATGATTTAATTTAGGAGAATAATAACATCATGCCCATGATGTTATTTTGTGTAGGGATGTTATAATTGAGAGTCCCTGTATATACTTGTGGTGCAGGTGATTCTAATGCGGCTAGAATTTTATATGAAATTTTGAGAAGTTCATTGAATTTGAAAGGTATGTGTAGTTTAGCTACAAGATTTTTTGTAGTACTTGTAATTTAACCAGGGACAAGGCTTAAGGAAGAAGATCGCACTGAACTACCGAAAATATTTTCACATTATTTGTTTTTCAATAACCATATTACAGATATGTTTACAAACTGATATTGAATTAGATTAGATTTCAAGTATTTAAGCAAGATTTGTACAACAACGTCTCTTGTGACCTACAATTTCAGAGCCAGTATCCAGAAAGTTGCAATAGGAATTTGTTTTCATATTATCGCTGATAGGCAAAGTGAGGCTATCTAGGAACCGAAATGTATAATTTAGGTATTGTGAATGTACAGATACATTTTGGTCATTTTGGAAGGAAAGATCCTTTTTCAACTCTAATTTTTCTATTTTTTCTTTTTAGAATTTTTCATTTTGGAAGGAACTCTTGAGCATGCCAACTGCAAGAATTTTGCAAGGAAAGTTCATTTTCATCTCCGATTTCTCCATTTTCACTCTTGATCATGCAACTGCAACTCTTAGTGCGAAAACCTCTTCTTCATTTGTTTATAATAAAAGTTTTTTTGATATTTCAAAGTGGAGTTCAGCGAATAGTAATACACACAAGGGCGGGGAGAGGCATGAATGATATCAATATTAACACACACAAGGGCCGGGAGAGGCATGAATGACATCTCTTGGGATTGTGTGCACAACAATCTCTACCTGGAAATGTTGAATTCATGTATCAGATATGCGTTTACAATCTTCTAAAATTTTTAGTGTTCTTCATGCTATGTTTATGAAAACTAAACAAGTTACTTAAGGCTTCAAGTTTTCCTAGCCATATTCAGAATGTGAACTATTTCTATTTTTTAGTTTCTACTGTTTTATAAACTTAGATATGTTATAAACCAAAGTGGTGAATCAATGAAACAATCTTTATTAGCATCCCTAGAAGTATGAGATAATATGGGATGGAGGAGAGTTGCCTATGTTAATCAATTTTAATTAAAAAATGTTTTTTTAATTAGTTTATCATCCTCATTTTATTGATATGTATACATATTTAAACAATAACCAAAACCTAGTCAATAAAAGTATTTAAAAATATTATTTCTATCTTTAAATGATTTATTTAAAATATATTTTCTGTTTCTTATAATATAAAACTTAAATTCTATGATAAAAATTAGAAGTGAAAAAAAACTAAGTGAATGAATAAGGTATAGTATTTTCCATAAAATAAAATAATTTATAACACCAACAAATAATAGTTTTATTTTAATTAAAATATATAAACATTAAAACAAACATAAATACAATTTTAATACTTTTCAATTAGGGTGTGGGTAATAGTTAGTTTTAATTATAACTGAGAGCTAATGCACGACTTTTCATCTTCAAAGATTGACATTACTATACATGTTTACACATACCTCTCTCATATAACTTTTCCGAATTAACAAACTTATCCACCCCTTTTTTTTTTAGAAATTACTAATATTTATTAATTTCATATACAATCAATTTTTGATCAAAATAATGTCGTACTTATATTTAATGATTCATGAATGTGAGACGTACTTAAATATTTGATGAATCATTTAAATATAATCATTTATTTTTCCGTAAAACCAATATGATTATAATTTATATAGACTGTACAAACGGATCAACTATGTTTTGGGAATACGTAAACTTAAACGGATCATGTGGAGTTCGTTGAATTGAAACTAAAAGGGGTTTCAATATCGATGTGTTTGAACATTCTTGTTAGTTATCAACTCTCATAATTTTTTTTGAAGATAAAAAATATTTTAATTACATTTTGTATTATCATATTAAATTCATGTTGAAAGGGATGCTCTCTTTCAGGAAGGTTTGCAAATGGGATATAGTACTTACTTAATGCTGGAATACAAGGAAGAGAATGTTGTTGAATACATTTATTCAATTTTAAAGGAATGAAATTGTGTTTTTTTAAAGTTAGTTAATTTTTAATTTTTCATATTATTTTGATGGAAGTTTAAATATATGTTTTGATTTGGACTTAAATTTAAATATAATAAGGGTTATATAATAGCTAGTGGTTGCGATTTAGTTTAAATATAGTTTAATGAAACAAAAAAATAACAAAGGCAAAGGTTTCACCACAAAAATAAAACAACTAATAAAATATTGTATTAGATATCATTTTTTGGGATTCAAATGCATTAAGTAAGTCATTCAAGTATTACCATTTTTCTTGGAAATGGTCATACTTGAATGAATTACTTAACACAGCGAAATTACAAAAAAAATGATGTCTAATATAATGCATTGCTAAAACTCCTTAATACTTAAAATATTATATTGTTAAATGCCATCACCCAAAATTAAGAAATATGATTAATTAATATTGTTTTTATTAAAACACATATAACTATATGTGTGTGTTTTATTTTTATTAATATATATAATTGTCTATAATTTAATTTATTAAAATATTTTTTTAATATAATAATAAGTCACTTAAATTGAAAATATTGTGAAAAAAATATAATTCCTGAAAATAGAAAAAAAAATAAAAAAAAAAAATGAAAAAGTGAAACGAAAATGAAATAAAACTAAAATAAAAAAGAAGAAGATAAAAATGAGTGCCTAAAATAAGACCTTTGAAGTTTTCTTTTGGTTTTAATAGGCAATTTATAAACATACCAACCATTTTACACACATCTACAACCAAACCCCATCTTTATCCCCCTACCAAAATCTAAATAAGAATTAGAATAACAATTACATGGGGGAAGTGGGAGGCTAAGGTTTTCAACTCTGAGGAACACCCTCTATTCAATTTTGTGAAGCCATGTCCTTCCTGAAGCTGCGCATCCATGAGATGAGGAAGACGCAATTGTAGAGTCCAAATCATGCGCCCTAATGTCAAGAGACATCCAAGGGCATGAAAAAGAGCCTAAAACTTCCATGACCTGCAAATGGTGGCGAGGCTAGCCCTATCCGTATAATTCAAGAGTGAAAACAATACAACAACTCAAAAAAAAACTTTTTTTCCCTAGTAATTATAACAATTGTTAATATGGCATTGATACTAATAATTGTGTAGTGAGGGGCCTCTAGATGCAACTCCATATTGAAATTGGATTATTTATTATTATTTCACTGAAACATCAAAAACTCCTTTCAAAATCAAAAATCTATTATTATACTTGCATGGTATAACCCATTCAGCTTTGGCTTTGACTGGGTATTAGTTTGTCTTTGACAAAAAAGTTATGACGCTTATCCATAGTTTAACATTATGAATTCAACTTTTATTATTTTTTAACATTATTGAAATTTAATTATTTGCAAGATGATTAGTTGAGGTCTTATTATGGGTTGTTTAGTAACTTCCATTTCTATTAATTACTATATTTTTTATTTTAGTTTTATTTCATTTTCGTTTCACTTTTTCATTTTTTTTTTTTTTTTTTTTTTTTTTTTTTTGTTTTTTTTTTTTTTTTTATTTTTTTTTTTTTTTTTTTTTTTTTATTTTTTATTTTTTTTTTTTGTTTTTTTTTAATTTTTTAATTTTAATTTTAATTTTAATTTTAATTTTT
>Ga0115848_100345_pt1 | contig 17281 bp, 16 predicted proteins | sample InSIn3gowninarea_FD_83862 | JGI IMG/M metagenome (GOLD analysis project Ga0115848, IMG submission 83862) | reverse complement strand
TCCTACTGCAGACGTGTCACCCCCATCATCACCAACTCTACCACCGCTACCCGCTATGCCCATACCATTCGTACGGGCTAAATCCACTACCCCTTCATCGGCTCCCATCATCACTCTGCCTACCAGTGTCATTTCCATACCGTCGTCCCTGCCATCATCATCTCAACCATCCATCCCATATCCTTCTACATCTGCCCATCTGGTGAAAAAATCTATAGCTGTGAGAATAAATTTGTGCCTGAATGAGGAATTAGGATTAATTACTCTAATAAAGTCCAACCCCCATTGCTGAAAGGGTTCTTCTGCCTGGATCGGTTCTAATGGTAATGCTGCACTTCTCCTTCTTCCCATAAACCTCTGACATTTCTCGTAACTCTGAGATTTTGCAAAAGCCTCTTTAAACATATTAGGCCAATAATACCTGGCCTGGATAATCTTACTCACCATTGTATACCTGAAATAATGGGGAATGATTATTACAATTTTGTAGAGCATTTTTTGTTTCCGGTAATGAGCCTAATGGCTTCGGCAATCCCAAGATTATCGATCGCTTCTCAACTTTATCTCAGAATGCCGCATGGTGAGGCGGGAGATTGGTTTTTTACTGAGAAAGGAACGTTCATAAGGTTGTACGATTTTTTGAGGGCTCCATTTTTGCTACCCATTCATGTGATAGACTGGGTTTTTAGCATGGAGTTCGCTAGACAGATAGATTACATTGATGCCAAGTACGAAGTGATAGCAAGGAAGAGGGTTACCTACAGCCTACCGCTAAAGGTTCACGACTTGGTGCTCCAGAGGAGGGGCGGAAGTGAAAGTTTAAAGCAAAAGCTTTTAGCTTTGAAGCTGAAGAAAATTAATCAATTTTTGTTATATGACCCGGAGGATATTTTCAGCAAAAAATTGAGAAGCTAGCCTAATCCTTCGGGCTTTAAGATAGATGTCAGGCCTGAGCTTGAGCAATGGAGAAATCCAACAAGTGAAGATCGGGTAATGCCTCGAAACCTGCTCACAAAAGAGTTATTGCCACCATGGTTGAGTTTTTATGTTAAGAAGGCCAATATTGACCCAAAGATGGATTCCATCTCAAAGAAATCTCTGACTACCTTGAGGAGTCAGAAGTGGAGTGAAGAGAAGATTGCAGCTTTTGTACAATACAGAGTTGAGTTCAGAAATAAATTTGCCCCTTTAGAGTTTGATTTGGATGATAAATTTGAGGAGATGTGGTAGATCGAGCATCCTTCAGATGTCTTGATGGATGATTCTTTAGCAAGTTTTGGTGGAGAGGAGCAGCAACAGCGACCGAAGGTAGCTCAAGCCTCTGATCCAGCAGAGCAGGTTAGTGGAGAAGCCAGAGAAGCTACTCCGAAGACTTCCCAAGAGGTGGGAAAAAAGCAAGGGAAGGTTTATACAGCGAAACCTTTGCAAAACTCATTACACCCTCTACATTCTTATTTAACCAAATCAGAAGACTTGTCTTCAAATTGGCACTTGGCCTGGTATCCCAATTTACAGCCATGGGAGTGGATTGGGGGGCGGCGGGCTGAAAGCTTTTACAATTGAAGGGGGGTCTAGACTGAGAACAATTTTGCCTAGAGGATTTTTGATGGTCCTTGAGGTCGCATCAAACCCCTTTTTAACTAAATCTACTAATTTAGGGGCTAGAAGGCATCTATGGGGAATGAAATACATTAACCCTGACCCCATGGGAGCATGTGCAATATGGTTAAAGCTAAAATTTGGGCACTTACCTTCAGCTGTGCCTTTCAGATTTTTTTATTTTGAGCAGTTATCTTGGTGTCTTGCAGCAACTCCATTGAATCAATAACTCCTTTAGCAACCTTAGTTTGAGGGGGGGCCATGCTCAATATTCTAAAATACTCCGTTTACTCTGATTACTACTGATAATATTCTATGCTTCTTGACTTTTGATCACTAGCTCTCTTGCGAATTTGATGCTTGGGTAAATTTAAAATGAATCATCTTTGGCCTTTTTAAAATTAGCTCCAAGGGTTAATGCACCACCTTTTACTTGCATGAAATAACTCCAGTAGTACTTTCATTCATAACAGATACGATCTTTTGTGATTTTCTTGGAAATCCTGAGATTTGATACTGATGGTTTTCTCAAAAACTCCAACTCTATCAATGTAAACATGTTATTCCCATTAATATTTCACTGCTATTAAATGACAAACAACAATCACACTTGCTTAAAATAAATGGACACAACACACTATTTACAATATGTACAAAATCATATCCTTTCTTTGATCAATCTTTTGCACATGCGGGTTTATAACGCTTTAAATGCTACCCATTTACCAAGATTGGCAGCCACCACCCATTTAACTTTGCTATTTCAAATGACTTTTTTCTCGTGCATCTGGCTATCATGTAGGGTCTGGACCATAAGGACTCAAACTTCTTATGTTTTCCTACCTTAGCTTTATCTTCATCCCATTTCAACACCAGATCTCCTTCCTTAAAATTTTTCGGAGTGGCTTTTTGGTTATCAAATCATTTCTTAACTATTTCATTTCTATTTTGCAAGTTTTGATACGATTGATTCTGAAGTTCTTCCAAGTGTACTAATTCGTTCATACGGACTTGTAATGGTTCAAAATTCTCTCCATACTCTTGAAAAATTTTCAAAGCTGGAAGCTCGAAATGACTTGGTAATACAACCCTTTTACCATACACTAATGTATATGGGCTGGCCTTAATAGCTAGCTTCACTGTGATCCTATCTTCCCACAACGCCCAATTGATCTTTTCATGCCAAGTTTGGGGATTATCTTCCACTGTTCTTTTGAGGATCTAGATCAAATTCTTGTTCGTAGATTCAGCCAAACCATTACCCTAAGGGTAATAATTTGAAGAAGTCTTCCAATAGATACCAAATCTCATAGAAAAATCAGTAACCTCTGCCCCCACAAATGCTAAGCCATTATCTAAAATGATCATTTGGGGAATACCATACCTGGTGATTAATTTCTCAATAAATTTTAGAACGGTCTTCAGATTTGCTTCTTTTACAACCTCTACCTCTACCCATTTGGTGAAAAAATCTATGGTGATGATGATGAATTTGTGCCCAAATGAGGAATTAGGATTAATAACTCCAATAAAATCCAACCCCCATTGTTGAAAAGGTTCCTCTGCCTGAATTGGTTCTAATGGTAACGTTGCACTTCTTCATTTCCCCACAAATCTCTGGCATTTCTCATAGCTCTGAGATTTTGCAAAGGCTTCTTTAAACATAGTAGGCCAATAATATCCACCTTGGATGATCTTACTCACCATTTTGTATCCTGAATAATGGCCTCCGGACATTCCAAAATGAAATTCTTTGATCAGCTTCGCTATCTTTGATATGGGTACACATCTTAACAAAACCCCATCATGATTTCTTCTGTACAACACTTGATCTATCTCTATGTAATTTTGAGCATGTATTCTGAACCGCCTCCTCTGGGATGCATTCATGTTATCAGGGAGCTTCTTGAACTCAAAATATCTGCTTAATTGATCCATCCAATCATCTGTTTTATCTCCATATCCGGGTTTCAGAGTTTCTTATTCAATAAAACATATCATCCCTTCATCCGATGTTGTAGGTTTCGCAAGCTGTTCACAAAGCGCTCTTACTTTTATAAGCTTGGTAGGTTGAATCTCTACATCATACTTGAGGATTTTCGAAATCCAACTGGGTCTTCCTTCCCCAATTTCTCCTTGCATAATGTAGGATCTAACATCTGGATGAATGGTTAGGATCAAAATCTTATTCTGGGCTATATAATGCTTCAATTTACCAAGAGCTTTAAGAATCGCCAACACCTGTTTCTCAATGAATGTATATTTTTCCTCATAATTACTCAGGGTTTGACTAAAAAATGCAATAGGGTACTCTTCATTTCTTTCATACCTCTATGTTAAGATAGTTGCCACACTGGTATCAGAACCATAAGCGTATAGAATAAACTCTTTGCTAAAATCTGGGTTTCTTAGTACATGAGCTTTAGTAATTACTGCCTTGACTTTTTGAAAAGCTTCTTTACCTTCTTCAATCCATACAAAAGGAGCATCCTTTTTTAGCATCCGGGTGATGTGCTTGATAATACTTGAAAAATCCTGAATGAATCTCTTGACAAAATTAATTTGACCCAGAAAAGATTGAAGGGACTTCTTATTGGACGGAAGAGCTAAATCATTTATCATTTTAATGCTATCTGGATCAACAACCCAACCTTCTTTTGAAATAATGTGACCCAGTAATTTCCCCTCATCTATTGCAAAAATTGACTTTTTAAGGTTTAAAGATATGCCATACCTTTTACATTTGATGAAGACCTGCTCCAGATGTTGAACATGCAATTTTTTATCATGGGAGAAAATAGCAATATCATCAAGATACACCAATACACTCTTGTTTACTAATTCTCTGAATGCATGATCCATAGCTCTTTGGAAAGTAGCTCCTGCATTGGATAGTCCAAAAGGTATTCTTTGAAAAGCGAACGTGCCCCATTTTTTTGTAAAAGCCATTTTAAATTGATCTTCATTTCAGACCCAAACCTGATTGTACTCGAAGAAACCATCTATCAAAGAGAACTTTTCAGCATTGGCTACAGTATTTAGTATCTGTTCCATTGGTGATAAGGGATAGTGATCTTTCAAGGATACTCTATTTAAGCCTCGGAAATCCACACACAATCTTATATCACCATTTTTCATTCGGATAGGCATAAGATTTGCTACCCAAGTGGAATGCTTGATGGGATAAATTATCCTAGCCTTGTACAATTTCAAAACCTCTTGCTTCATGGTGACTTCAATCTTAGGGTTTACTGGTCTTTGTTTTTGTCTGACTGGTTTAGCATCATCTATCAACTCAATCGTATGCTGTATCACTGATCTATCAAAAACCTTTAAATCATCATAAGACCAAGCAATAACATCAACATATGTTTTGCATAATTATACAATTTCCTAGATCTATTTCGAAGTATTAGATATACCAACTTTTAATGACTTACCCAAAAAAACTTCATGTTCTTTATAGTTATCTAGGTTTAAATTCATACCTCTTATTTTTACTTGGTCACTCCTATCAAATAGACCTTCGAATGGAATCAAATCCTTGGGGATTTTATTATTGTTTAGTTGGATTATGTCCTATTCTCAGAAAATTTTAGAGTCATCTTCACCTACTGCATGACATACAATTTGCTGTAATAAGAATTAGTTAATTTGAGCCTCATCCTGAAACACCTGCTAAAAGGAATCATTATCCGAAATTGATGGCCTAAAAATGAGCTGAACACCCTTCTTCCAGAACCAGTCATGGGTGGGATCAAAATTGGCTCCCATTTGTGCTAAGGCATCAACCTCTTGGTTAAATCTCTTGGGGATAGACTAAATATGTAATGCTTCAAAATGCTCAAATAGATCCCAAACCCTATTCCTGTAAGATTTCAAATAATGATGCTTGACTGAACATTTACCTGTCACCTATTTCACGATCAACTTTAAATCCCTTTTGATCTTCAAACACAAAATTTCCATTTTGATGGCTTGTTCTAGTCCAAGGCAAAGAGCTTCATATTCTGCTGCATTATTGGAACATAACCAGGTGAGTCTAAAAGCAAATTTATGTACCTTACCAGTTGGATTGGTCAAGGTGATTCTAGCTTCGAATCTATTTTTGGATTTTGCCCCATCAAAAGACATCTCCCAAATTTCATTTCTCCAGAAATATTTTCTAGTAAGTTCTAGGGTGAAAGATTCTGGTTCCATTAAATAATAATTTCCAAACTCTAGGTCATAGATAGTGTTGAGCATACTCATACTACAAGGGTCTTCGATTTGCAATTCTTCCAGCAATTCATCTGATTCTTCCAATTTGCCAAAGTTTGTACAAACCTCCTCTTTTTTTTCTACGTGAAACTCAGAAATTTCCTCATTATTCAGTCTTACCCTCTTATTTCCACAAGGAATTAGATAATGGGTGTAGTCCATTGCTAGATAATCCCCTATTTTCACTGTAAATTCTCTAGATAGACATAGCCCAAACAGAGGGGGAAGCTCAACAACTACAACTTGAGTAATAATTATAGAGGGACACTTATGTATTTTCAGGACTATATCTTTGATAACTCCTACTATTTTGATAGGTGTGGAATCTAGTTGTAGTACTTCGGTGGATGTTCTTGTCATAGGCAACCCCATCACATCACACATTTCTTTAGGCATGACAGTAGTAGCTACCCCAAAATCAACCAGACAATTATGAAGTACATATCCCTCAATTTCCAGAGTCATATAAAAAGCTGGAGGTTTATTCTTTCCCATCCCTAGATATTTTGATATCTCAAAAAGATTTAGCACTCTTTCCATTCCTTCATTCAATGCTATAAGAGATATTTTCAGTAAATCAATTTGCTCGGGAATCTTTAAAGCTTCAAACAAGGATATTCTTGCGGGAGTTCTCTTTAGCTCAACCATAATATTGAACTTTGGGATAATCATAGGTTCGCCAATTTTATTTCTAAATCTATCGATAAATTTTTCTTGAAGCTGCTGAGTATCATATTTCCTCTAATGCTTGGTGAGTGAAGGGAACCTTAACTTTTGAATATTTTGATCATTGGCTTTAGGCATCGATTTGGTTTCCAGAATCAAAAATTTTTGGGTAACCATTTCTTTTTCTAGGGTCTTTTCCTTAGAACTGAAAACTGCATCTTGCTTTTTAGGAATCACTGAATCGAAACTCTTTTGGAATTCAACCTTTCTTTTTGGAATACCAAAGACTATGGGTCTTTTCCCTGATCTTGTTTCCACAGTAAAAACACCTATATCTGCTGGTGCAAAATTCATCAGGTTCACATCTTGGTTCATGTCGTCAACTACACCAGGCAGGGGAATACCCCCACTTCTTGACAAATACTCTTGATATTGATAAACAAGACATGTTTTTTGTTCATGAGCATCATTGCAAGCCAAACATAAACCAATGGCTGACCCAGAAGAGGAAGCTTGGTCTACATCTTCATTTAACACATGCTAAGCCTTTTCTATAGCAGGATAAGGATATCTTCTTACATTGCTTTGCCTACTTAGAATGGTAATATGATTTGCCATATTTCTACACAAATTTTGAAGTTCCTGAATCTCTATTGATGAAGCTACCCCTTGATTCATATTAGGCTGAGGAGGAGCTGGTAAAGCCAAGGGAGCTCTAGGGACTGGCAAAGTTAATGGCCACTGTTGAACTAGGGCAAGAATACTGGCCAGAGGTGGAGCCATACTAACTGCTTGAGGTCTCAAAATTTGATTTTGAGCGGTTACTAGAAAATAAGGCATTGGCATGCAGCTTGGCAATTTTCTTACTGAAATAACGCATGCTTCAGCATATACTGCTTGTCTATAGACCTTTAGAAAAGTATTTACTTCAAAATTTTGGATTTGCAAAGAGAGATCCGAAGGAAAGGCTCTCAGGTAATACATTAGGGCTTGAAATTGCTGAGGCCTAACTGGCATTGGAACTCTCATCCAGGCTTTTTGGAATCTAATGTTGAAATCAAGGATATTTTCTTGCTCATATCTTTTGATTGAAGTGAACTGTGTCAACAGAGAAAAAGGATCTCCTAATTCATTAAATTCCAAGATAAAGGGCTCTACCAGTTGAGCCCAAGTGGTTATAGATCCATTAGGAAGGCCTCTGTACCAATCCAAGACCTTTCCTTTGAAAGACTAAGCCAGTAATCTCACCATGACATCTTCATGTTGAATATTATGAATCTTAGCTAGGCCTGCTACATCAACATAGTGCTCATAAGCCATTTTCTCTGAAGTTGCATCAAACTTAGGAAGGGTTTTGAAAACATTTGCTGGGATGTCATGCAACATGGCCAGGGCTATTGGTACCCCATTGTCCCATGCCGGATAAATATTTTGAGCTGGATTAGCCATTTTAGGAGAGGTATTTTTGATATGAAAATTGAATGGTTCTGGCTTGGAAAAGGATTCTAGAGTACTGATACTATTTAGAGATTTGGACTTGATCAGGGTCTTTCTCTTAGGAGCATCAAACATTATAAAATCTGAAGTTTCTTTTGCTGCTTTGGTTTTAGATCTAATCTACATAAACTCAGGGTTGCAAAAGAAATACAAAGGTTTAAAAGCACATATGATATTTATAAACAATCTTCTTTAATACATACCATGAATAGTGCTTCAGCAGAGTCACCAATAAGTTTCTTCGGGTCCCATCGAGTGTGCCAAAAAGATATATTATTGATTGGAATTATGTAATATGTGCACCATATACAATCTCAGCCAAAGTATATCAAGAATAGACTACGATAGTAGTCTGATCTTCGAAGAAGGCTGGCTCCTTATCTATTGGGTACAAGAAAAGTAACAGGAAAGAAAATAAAAGGAGTAGAGTGCAAGAAATTTAAGCAAAGAGCTCAGGGTAACAAGAAAGAAAGCAAAGGTAGATCACTAGTTCAACGTGAGCTTTCACAAGGTGTGAAACCTTGGCCTGAATCTAGTGTAGCAGCTACAGTACAAGCTCTCACTCTTTAATAGTTTTCCAATCTTTACTCTACCATGTTTGCAAACATAGTTATACTAACAGCTCATAATTATCATTCGGGAAACATTCCATAGGTGCCACAATGTAACCTGATTAAGAATAACAATTACAAATGCTAGATAAGAAAGGTCAAAATGATATCATATTATTGATAAAATTGTAGGTCTTAGAGAACAAATGTAAAGATCAAAACTAGGGCTTCCAACCTCCTTTCACTTTATTTCCCCTATACTTATACTGAAAAAAACAAAAGTTATAAGAAATGGAAAATAGAACGGTTACAAAAATGGCCTTAAGATTCTGGCCACCTCTAACTATCACTATCTATATATGCCACTTGGCAGAATATTACAAAAATTGAGAAGATCATGGAAGGTAACGACTTCTCGATAGCTAAGATCTCACCTCACGCTGACATCATCTCCTCTGGGCTTTGGCTCTTGCCAAAAATAAAATTATTATTAACTTCACATTCCAGGACATTCCTCTTACTGATCTCAAACTTTCAATTATCTCTTGCTGATCTCACCTTCTTCAGAACCTGATCTTTGCCAAAATTATGACTATCTTTTCTTCTGTGATGTCATCACTTTACTCCGGAACACTTTTATTTCCGAAACACTTAATTTACGGACCCCAGCTTTTCAATTATCTCTTGCTGACCTCACCTTCTTCGGAACTTGATCTTTGCCAAAACTGTGACTATCTTTTCTTCTATGATGTCATCACTTTACTTCGAAATACTTTTATTTTTGGAACACTTAATTTATGGACCCCGGCTTTTCAATTATCTCTTGTTGACCTCACCTTATTCGAAACTCGGTCTTTGCCAAAACTATGACTATCTTTTCTTCCATGATGTCATCACTTTACTTCGGAACACTTTTATTTCTGAAACACTTAATTTACGAACCTCAGCTTTTCAATTATCTCTTGCTGACCTCACCTTCTTTGGAACTCGATCTTTGCCAAAACTGTGACTATCTTTTCTTTCGTGACATCATCATTTCACTTCGGCACACTTTATTTACTGACTCCAGCTTTTCAATTACCCCTTGCTGACCTCACCTTCTTTGAAACTCGGTCTTCGCCAAAACTATGACTATTTTATTCTTCTGTGACATCATCATTTCACTTCAACACACTTTATTTACTATGTATGGATAAACAGTAAAGTGGATTTCCTTAGTTTAATGGTGGTATAATAAATCTTATCATACAACAATCAAGATGATACCTTATGAAGCACTATATGGCCAACCTCCACCTACCATCACTTCCTATATTTAAGGTAGCATGAATTTACAAGAAATGGGCACCACCCTCCTCAATCAAAAAGATATTGTTTGCCTCATTTAATAAAATACTCATGTAGCTCAACATTAGATGAAATAGCAAGTTGATAAACAATGGATCAAATGATAATTCCAAGAAGGAGATATGATTTCCTTACACCTTTAGCCATACAAAAAGACTTGTCTTAGATTAAAAGGACCTCATAAATTAGCTCCATGCTTTTATGGCCCTTATAAAATACTCCAATGCATTGGATCAACAACATATAAGTTGGAACTTTTGGCATCTTCTAAGATCCATCCCATTTTTCCATTTTCCTTATCTCAAGCAAGTTTTGGGATCCTAAACTATGATCTAGAAAGATATACTAGAATTTAGTGAGGAAGGATCCATTCTGATTGAACCTAAGGTTATTCTTGATCGATGCACATGTCAACTTCATAGCCACACTATCATTGATGTTCTTATAGGCTAACAAGGACTTAATAATGAAGATGCAACTTAGGAATCACTCCATTAGCTTGAGTAGCAATTTCTAAGCTTTTAGCTTTGAGGTTAAAACTCCTTTTAAGAGGGGTGTCATGTTAGGACCCTATGTCCCAACATTTATTTAGTACTATTAGTAGCTTATATTAAATACTAGAAGGCCAACATATTTTGTAAGGTAAAAAGCTATTTTGTATTGAGAGGCTAATTAAGGTCAGGGTAGGTGGCATATAAATATGTGTGGAAAAGGATTAGTAGGTAGCTAAGAAAATAATTATCTTGAGATTGTAATGAGGTATCCCCCTCAAAGTAGAAAGTGATTCATTATGATTCAATACAATGATTCAATGTGTTATTTCCATATTAGGATTCTGTTACTCTCTTGTTTGTGTTATTACATTGTGAGATTAAGATTCATTCATTGTTGTTTACTATTATTTTGGCTAGAATCCAATTTTAGAATGTTCAAATTCCTAACATTAGTATCAAGAAGTACATTATGGAGTTTGCATTAAATATAATCAAATTAAAAGGTTTTAATCAAATATTATATGTTAATTTAAATATTCATTAAAAATTATGATACTGAATATTATCAAATCTATTATATTTAGTGGATAAGAATCATTAGCTCTTACGAACATAGTTGATATATGTTGACATTCTCTACAATAAGGAAAAATATAATTAAAAAAAATTATAATATTATAAATAGTAATAAGAAAAATAATTTTCTTATTAATACATTAACCTCATCTTCTTACCTTGGTTATCATTTTGAGTCTCTTATGTATTCCCTTTAGCAAATTTATAGTTCAACATTTCATTTTTTTAATGATGTATTCCATCTCTTTTTTGCATTGATAAGTTAAATTTATTTTATGCAATTTCTTTTAAGTATAACTAAAATTTATTTATTGAATATTTAAATTTACTTTTAATTCACTTGATGTCATTCCTATTTTTGGAATTTGGTTGTCTACTTTATTTGGAGGGGCATTATTATTTAAATATAATAAAGGTAAAGGTAAATTATATTAACGTCCATTGGAAACCAAGTGTGATTGATGAGATGAAAAATTTGTATTTGTCATATGATGTAGCATGTATATCTTGTACTGGGAATGGAACATGTGAAACAGGTCACAACAAGGTCAACACATTATCAACTTAACTAACAACTAAGTTAACCCTTAAATAAATGTAGAATTCCATAACTAAATTTATTATTCAGAAAACCCTTAAAAATTTAGGCTTGGAATAAATGAGATCATTACTTATAAGAGATGAAATATAATTGAACAAGTTGGATCCTTTTTGCTACATGGCTTGTAAAACCTCCAAATAGGGATATCAATTATTATCTCTTGGAAATAATATTTCACTATAAGAATTTGATTATTGGTTTTAGAAAAGGGTATGTTACTATATAAATTAAAAATTCATTTTGGATTTATTAAAGTTGGGTAAAAAAAATATAATATTAATTACATATACCATAACTTAAGAATACAAAAGAATATTAATATTAATAAATAAGAAAAATATTACATAATAATGTTATGATTAGCAAGGTACAATTATTGGAAAAAGAATGTTTCATTACATATATGAGATAGGCCATAGAATTGATAGCATTAACACTAACATGTCATTCTATGGAAGATTGGTTAAGCTTTGAACATATTTTAGAAATATTAAAAGGTTGATAATGTTGTAATTATGTTCATTATGATCTCTTATATTTGAATATGGTAACCTTTGATAATTTGAATTACTAAATCAATTTTTATATAAAATGTGGACATATTTTGAACTCCATCAAGTTCAAACTAGGTAATTAATCAAAAGGGAGAAATGAATAGATGATAATAAGTGCCTCATATGATTTGGAGTCTTTGCAAGAGAGACGAATGAGTTAGCATGCATGTACTAAGCAAATATGTGGTAATCATCAATTAATGAAAGCTCAAGTATTTGGTATAGTACCCATTATCTCGTGAGATGGAATTATATCAAATCATATATCGTAGGTAGTTTGATTGGAAAGGATGATATTAAAGAGAAAAGGTAGCTACGTAGTCACTTAATAGAGCCAATTTGAGAAGATAAGCAATTGAATACCATGGATGGTAAATTGGTCAAAATGGAGCCCTCGAACATGGGCATGGCTAGGAAGAATAAGAAAGTACGAGATATTTTATGTGAATGAGAAATGAAAGAGTTCATGAAATCTGAAATCTTGTAGAGGATTTAATTTAGCAATGTTGATGGAGGTAGCTATATCCTATGAGAGAGGAAAATGCATAATCAAAGAACATGAATTTGAAGTTAATTATGAAAATAAATTACATAAGTTATTTCCATGCCTAAGGTTGGGAAGGAGATGAAGAGGGAAACCAAATTGAATAAGGTAGATGAAAGTTTTAAATTCAAACACAAAGGAGAGATCTTCAGCAAATTAGGATCGGCCCATTCGAATGCATTAGTCTTCCAAAGTCATGGGATGAGGTTACTAAAGCTCTCATATGATATATGAAGTTAGATGAAAGATAAAAGGTATTTTATACATACTACTTTAGTTTATATATTCAATTTAGACATAAAGAGGAAGAAATTATAAATTTCCCCTTCTTAATTTGGAATTTATTGGAAATATAAATTTAAAAATATAAGGATATATGGAATAGTGTACCTGTACATCAATCAATTATTAAATTATTGTATGATGTGGCTCTAAGTAAGCAACCTATGAGGAATCCTAGTCTTATAACTGAAAAAATAATTATTAGGGTTATTTATAGAATATTTAATTTAACCAATTCATCATAAAATAATAAAAAAATGATGACATGAAAGATGACAATGACCTAATTGATCTTGACCTATCAAACTATACTAATGAAAGATACAAACCTATACTTTACCTATGACAATGAATGAAGGTCATATATGATCGAAAGAGGATGAATGATAAGCTTCTTTGAAGAATGGAGCCACCAATCCAATCTCAACCTAGCAATGTTGTCAGGAAACCAACAATATCACCAAACTACCTTTCTGGAATGCCTCACCCTTTTGCTCAATATCATTATCACACATTTAATATATCAAATATGACTTACAAATGGATAAAATATCACAAGAATGTAGAGCTTTGAGTATAAAAAATCTAGATATGATAGGTTACATTGAGAAACATCGGTCATGAATTCATAAGTATATTTTCACCTATCAAGGATTCAAGACTATGTTATGTCATATCATATCTTTGATCATGCACAACCATCAACCTTTATAGGTAATATGTATAGTTCTAAGGCTCCTCTTTAGGCTTATTTTGGTGTGGGTCTAACTTGTTATCATAAAATATAAAGGTAGATTACATTGCATAAGCATAAGAGAATTTATTTAATAAATTAAATAAATCATTTCGAGTACCTAAAAGGTTATTTTAATTAAATTAAAATTCCTTTTTTATGTTAACATTTGGTAAGAAATTGGAAGAGGATTTAAGAAATATGCCCATGTACATATGATTACAAAGGGAAGAAGGTAAGGTAGAGTACAGAAAGGGGATGAAGGAGAAGTGATGGAAAATTAGGGGGATAGGGTCAATTTTGATCAGGTTGATAAGGAAAATGATAGATCCATAGAGAATAAAATCTTAGTGATTGATGGTAAGTGGGGATGCAAAAATAGAAGTAAAAATATCCCCTTTTCAATATCCCAAAACCCAATAAAGTATCCAATAAGAATTGCAATTAGGATGAGGTCAAATGAGAGTAGGATGATTATCCATGTGATGTTGGAAAAGGGGAAGGCAATGCCATCTCCTCACAAGATAGCATAACATAATGCATACCTATAACTCCCATGGATTATTAAGAAGTAGATGGAATGCTTAGTTAATTTGGCTATGAAGAGAGGAAAAATAACTATAACCCATCATAAAATTAATGTAAAGATAAAACTAATGAGGATGGTACATACTTTCTTGCACTAGGAAATAAAGGTAATAAGGTTATACCTATCATAATGCAAAAGAACAAGCAAATTCATAATAAGATGTTATTTTTGGTAATCAGGAGATGAAGTGAAACTAGTTCTTAGTTTGAATAAATTCCACTAAACATCTCATTGGTGACTAGAATGATGGGAAGTGCTTATGTCAAATTTTACAAAGATAAATATAAGAGAATGGTATTCCAATTCAAGGGGAAAGGATATGATCATTCTGTAGTAAACTTTAGTCTATGTTAGCATGATATATATAGGGAGATCTGTAGTTTTGAGGTTGTTTTAAATCTTTATACTATGTATGGAATTTAAGTTTTAGTCAATATATATAAGGTTGGGGCTTTGTATTCATTAGATGATAATATGCATAGAATAGTATGTATGAAGGATTAAGGGAATCTACTTCACTCTTAGAGTTTGTTAGTGAAATGATTTATGTAAAGAGACTTTTCCCTCTCCTTATATAGGTAGTAAATGTAGACTCTAAATAATAAAAATTAATTATTATTAGGGGTTAATCAATGCACTATTTGGTCCACTCAATTTATTAACATATATCATAAATATGAAAATAATGATAAAATAGTATACATGTTCATTTTAATTAATTCATATATTAAAATGATAAACAATATCATACATCAAAAATGAATAAGCATTCATGCATTAGCATACCGTTAGCAACCTAAATAGGGCATGCCATTAATGCCATGGAAGAGGTCAAATCAAGAGTGCGATAAGAAATAAAAATATGATTGAACGAATGAATGATAATATAATGAATGTTCAATAAAGGTAAGTGTTGATTGTGATTGTGTAATATATGCGTCGTATACAATCTCAGCCAAAGTATTTCAAGAACTGACTATAATGATAGTCAGATCTCCGGAGAAGGCCGGTTCCTTATCTATTGGGTACAGAAAAAGTAACAGGAAAGAAAATAAAAGAGTAGAGTGCGAGGAATTCAAGCAAAGGATTCAGAGTAACGAGAGAAGAGCCAAGGTGGAACACTAGTTCAGCTCAGGCTTTCACTGGATGTGAAACCTTGGCTTGAATCTAGTGTAGCAGCTATAGAACAAGCTCTCACTCTCTAATAGCTTTTCAGCTTTACTCTACCATGTATGCAGACACAGTTATACCGATAATTCATAACTATCATTCAGGAAACATTCCAAAATTACCACAACATAACCCAATTAAGAATAACAATTACAAACATCAGATAAGAAAGGTCAAGATGGCATTATATTACTGATAAAATCAAAAGGTCTTAGAGAACAAATGTAAAGAGCAATACTAGGGTTTCCGACCCCTATTACATTATTTATTCCATTACTTATACTGGACTGAAAAAAGTTACAAGAAAAGAAAACAGAACGGTTACAAAAATGGCCTCAAGATTCTGGCCTTCTTTAACTAACTACAGTTCATGGATGCCACTTGGTGAAATATCACAAAACTGAGAAGTTTTCGAATAGAAACGGCTTCTTGATTACTATAATTTTCACTCTCGCTGATGTCATCATCTCCCAAAAATTGGTTTTCGCCAAAATACAGCTACTTTCTCTTTTGGTGACTTCATCTAATCATTCCAAAACACTTTATCATGGACCCCAGCTTCTCAATCGTCTCTTGCTGACCTCATCATTCCCTAGACCCGAACTTAGGCAAAACTAAGGCTAGTACTGACGTCATCCCGGAACACTTTACTCTCAGACTTCAACTTTTCAACTATCTCTCGCTGACCTCATCATCTCCCAGACCCGAACTTAGGCAAAACTGAGACTACCACTGATGTCATCTCTTTATTCCAGCTTTTCAACTATCTCTTGCTGACCTGATCATCTCCCGGACCCAGACTTAGACAAAACTGAGACTAGCACTGATGTCATTCCGAAACACTTTATTCATGAACCTCGATTTCTCAACCATCTCTCGCTGACCTCATCATCTCCCGGACCCAAACTTAGGCAAAACTGAGACTACCACTGACATCATCTCTTTATTCCATCTTTTCAACTATCTCTTGCTGACTTGATCATCTCCCGAACCCAGACTTAGACAAAACTGAGACTAGCACTGATGTCATTTCTTTATTCCGAAATCCTTTATTCATGAACTTATTGGGAATTTTGAAACGAAATCACGATAGAGAGCATGCTGGAAGTGAATTAAATAATTCTTTATGTATGAATATACATTATGGCGACTTCTGGGGGAAAATTTTGCCTTCATTAAAGAGGAATTTTGAACTCAGCCTCAAAATATAAAACTAAAATTTATTGCCTCAATTTTGAGTTCCTAAAAATTGCAACACCTTATCCCAACTTACATGGCTTCTGAAGAAGTCTTTTATTCTTGATTGGGCTAGTGCTATGCTGTTCAAAATCTCATAAGAGATTTGCCCATGTCTGTGCAAGAACTGCTGCAAGCTCACCTCCTTATGGGCACATTGTTCAAAAAACTTAAACAAATTTGACTCATCAAAAGAATTCAGCAATAGATCTATATCTTCAGCCTTTTGGCTATCTTCTTGAATATGTTTCAAAATTTCTGCTTCAGGGGTGGGTGAACTGTCCTCCTTCCATAATCCCAGAAATCTAGCCTCGATCAGTTTCTTTATTTCAGCTTTCTGAGGCTCTACCCCTTGAAGTTGTTTAACTACATTATTCTTTATTTCTTGGCAGACCCATTTTCCATAGACTGGGTAATTGATTGCTGAAATCAAATCAACCCTATCACCTACATTCAGGGCTTGAAGTTCCGGGAGATGATCAGGTCAGCAAGAGATAGTTGAAAAGCTGGAATAAAGAGATGACATCAGTGGTAGTCTCAGTTTTGCCTAAGTTCGGGTCTGGGAGATGATGAGGTCAGCGA
>Ga0115848_100343_pt1 | contig 17296 bp, 21 predicted proteins | sample InSIn3gowninarea_FD_83862 | JGI IMG/M metagenome (GOLD analysis project Ga0115848, IMG submission 83862) | reverse complement strand
ACACCCATGAGGCGTAGACATCAGCGAGGGCCTGGGCGGCGGCCAGACCATCGGGGGTCTTGAGCGATCCGATGAGGATGCGGTCTGGGTTGAGGAGGTTGGGGATGGCGGTGCCCTCCGCGAGGAATTCCGGGTTGGATAGGATCTCGAAGCGGAGACCGGGCTTTGCGGTGGCGGCTAGGACGTCCCGGAGGGTGTCGGCTGCACGGCAGGGAACTGTGGATTTCTCGACAATGATCTTGGAGCTAGTGGCTACTTCGCCAATCTTGCGGACGGCGGATTCGAGGTAGGAAAGCTCGGAGGCGTGGCCGGCGCCTCGGCCGAGGGATTTGGTGGGGGTGTTGACGCTGAGGAGGATGAGGTCTGCTTCTTCGATGCAGCGGTCGACGTCTGTAGAGAAGAAGAGGTTTGGTGCTCGTTTGGAAGATTGAGCGTCGCGTCCCGCTTGAACAACTTCCAGAAGACCAGGCTCGTAGATGGGAAGGCTGTCTGTCTTCCAGGCTTCAATTCGCTCTTCGTTGTAGTCGACAACGGTGACCTGGATGTGGGGGTTGTTGCTTGCGATTACCGCAGATGTTGGTCCACCAACATAACCAGCACCTATGCAGCAGATTTTGGTGACCTTGGTCGGAATCGAGCTTCGCTCCGAACCATTCGAACCATTCGTTGAAGTGTGAGGGGCAGTCATTTCCGAGTCGTCTCTGCTTTGTAGGGACGTCGGCAAGGTGAAGGAGGGACTCATTGCTATTAAACCACGGAACGAAGCAAACTATGAGGGAAGGACAGCTTTTGGAAAGGATGCGACAGGAGCAGTTTTCCCACGACGGATCAACTGCTGTTTGAGTCCAATAATACAATTTGTCGATCGGCTATTCATCTTGGCCCCCAGGAAATTTCCACCTGGTACCACCCGGTCTTACATAGGAGGGCCCTGGCGTGCATGTCAATGCTCGTTCTGATATGGGCCGTACTACCCGTGGCGGTATTCCAAAAGCGGCAAACAAGGCACGCGACGCAACGGCCACTGATGGGTCGCTGTTCAGCCACATGCAAGCTGGGAAGAATTTGGCCAGTTGTAGCGCACAACCCGCATGATGGCGGGCGCCTCGGGCGTAGCCTGCAGCAAAAGTACTTGTCCGCCAAGCAGGAGGCCCTGCCGGGTGAGCCGCCCCATGCACGGGCTAGGGCGAAAGCGACAGACGATAAGGAAAGCATGCACGTGGGAATTCGTTGCTTGCACACACTCATCGTCCGCGGGCGAATTCACTCATTTTTTTTTTCCTTTCGACCTCCAGGATGCAGCGGAGCGACATCGAGCAGGCGTATCCTGCAACAGACGACGAGAAGGATGAGATCAGATCGGACCGGCCGCTTCTGAGGGACAACGAGAAGGTTATAGACCTGGAGCGGCAGCTTCCGCGGACAAAAGAGGAGCAGAATGAAAAAGGATATGGGACAATGGGATACCTGGGGCTGTACTTTATGATGAACCTGAGTTTGACTTTTTACAACAAGCTGGTCTTGGGCAAAGTGAGTGTCTCTCGAATGCTCTGACAAGGCTGGGACAGAGCTGATGAGATGAGTAGTTTGCGTTTCCCTGGATCCTCACCGCCATACACACCGGGACGTCGGCGCTGGGGTGTTCGATCTTGCTATTGATGGGCTACTTTGAGCTGAGCAAGCTGTCGACGCGCGAGCACCTCGTTCTCGTCGCCTTTTCAATGCTGTTCACGCTGAACATTGCCATGTCGAATGTCTCATTGTACGTGAACCGGTGGCTCAGTGGTGCCTTGGGCTGACTTGGCTGCAGAGAGATGGTGTCAATTCCATTCCACCAAGTAATGCGGGCGACGACTCCGGTGTTCACCATACTCATCTACCGCGTCTTTTACTCGCGGCAGTACGCGACAGCGATTTACGCGTCCATCGTGCCGGTGATTTTCGGTGTGGGCCTCGCCACATTTGGCGACTACCACTTCACGGCTCTCGGCTTTACCATGACACTGAGCGGGGTAGTTCTGGCCGCCATCAAGACAGTAGTCACCAATCGCCTGATGACGGGACGGCTGAAGCTGCCCGCCTACGAAGTGCTGCTAAGAATGGGACCGCTCGCGGCGATGCAGTCGCTCCTCTACTCCGTCCTTACCGGCGAGTTCTCCGGGTTCCTGGCATACATCCGCCAGGGCCAGCTCGACCAGGCGCGCTTCCTGGCGGTGGCGGGCAACGGCATCCTGGCCTTCGCGCTCAACATCATCTCGTTCCAGGCGAACAAGATCGCAGGGGCGCTCACCATGACCATCTGCGCCAACCTCAAACAGTGTCTCACGATTGTGCTGGGGGCGGCATTCTGGAATATTCAAATGAACGCAATAAATAGCCTAGGCATCCTGTTGGCGCTGGGGGGAGCTGCATGGTACAGCTCGATTGAGGTCAGAAAGAAGACGGGGCGCTAGTTTAGCGCGCCTTGGCAAGGGAAGGATCGCGTCACGCTCCACATGTAGACTAATCATTGTAATTCTGCTCTTATTCTGAATATGAGTGCATCCTGCACCGCTGCGGTGACAAGCCACCCGAGTTGTCTGTTGCTGCACTGTCGCATACCATTTGCCGCATGGGAGGCACATTTCCCTAGTTCGCTTACTGACTTTTACGCCCCAACGCCGCATGGACAAGTCACGGCTCGCCGCTCTCGTATGCACATGCAAGAATGTCGCCTACGCTCGCAGCCTGAAGGCCTTGGCAACCTTTCAGCTGTGTGTACTGTAACTATTGTAGGACCCTCAGCCCGCCACCCCAGTTGCACCGCCCGTCACCATTCGCTGCGGCATTGTCCACATGTGGGATTGCTGACTGCGACGGCACTTGCCCCCACACCCCCTGAGCAAACTGGCGGTGATAAAAATAATTTCTTTTTGTGTACTGTTGCCTTCTTCATACGAGGCAGCAATGCAGGATGAATTTCAAATGTCCGCCTTTGCACCCTTCCCCGCTGTGCTTGCACGTGGGGCCGTGGTTGGCCAGATCGTTCGGTCGAGCCCTGTTGGGGGCGAGCGATAGACGTTAACGAGATTCACTGCTTGGCGGAAATGCGCCCCTATCACGCCTTACACTCGACTACCAAGGGCCCGCTTACCGGGCTCTTGGCATCCAGGGTTGCGGAACGTCGGCACCGCCACAGGCCGAGCTTGGGGCCTGCCGGAGGGTCTTGTGTGTCTTGTCTTGTCTTGTCTTGTACCGACCGATTTTTTTCCAGATTACACTACCATAGTCTACCATCCTTAGATTCCTTGCCAGACCATGTCGTAGCGCTCCACATCTGGGAGGTTGGAAATAATTTGCATCTTCCTGTTTCCCTGTCTGCAGTCACTCGCTTTTCCACCATGTTGAGCATGCCCCGGCCCAGGGCCTTCATTGTGGCTCTGGGATCCTTCTTCATCTTGTTCATTACTTTCCATTCCTTCTCCGCGTCCACCAGATACTCTGGCATAGCACTAGGCTCCACGTCGGACATCACCCGCCAGAAACCAAGAACCAGTCGCGTGCATCTCATAACCACTGCAACAACCAACGATGTGAATCTCTGCCGCCTCGTTGCGTCTGCCGCCATTAATTCCTACCCCCCACCCCTCATCCTCGCCTGGCACGGCGAGGGCGAATTCAACGCTGCTGAAAGTCACATGGCCAAGATCCCCGCAGCGTTGCGCTATTTCGCCAGCCTCCCTCCCGGCAGTGAAGACGACCTCGTCCTCTTCGTCGACGGCTTCGACGTCGTCTTCCAGCTCGGCCCAGATGTCCTCCTCAAACGCTACCACGATACCGTCCGCGCCCACAACAAACGCGTCGAAGACAAATTCGGCGTCGAACACGTCCGAAAACACAACATGTACACCACGCTCCTCTACGGCCCGGACGTCCTCTGCTACCCCGTCGACTTCCGCCGCCCCGCCTGCTGGCTCGTTCCCGAATCCACCCTCGCCCCCGACCTCTTCGGCCCCAAAACCGATCGCAACGACCAACATGCGCGACCCCGCTGGCTAAACTCAGGCACCGTTCTCGGACCCATCAAGGATCTCCGCATCCTCTTCGAAGGCGTCATGGACCTCATGAACCGCACCTACGACCCCAACTTCTACGGCCGCAACAGCGACCAATTCTACATTGCGAACCTCTGGGCCGACCAAGAATTCGTCCGCATGACCTCCAACGGCGACAACATCTCTCTCCCTGTTCCCCTCCCGGACCCCGCCCCCGCGGACACAATCGACCACCTCGAGGTCCCCTCCCCAGCGAATCGAACCAAAGCCGAGAAACACATCGGCATCGACTACGAGGGCTACATGTACATGACCATGGCGCTCTTCCACGACACCACCATCTGGAAGACCTTCAATACCCCGCACCGCTTTAAAAACCCCAATCTAGACGGCGACTTCGAAATCCCCCTCGCGAGCGATATCATCCATTCGAAGCCGCCGTACCGCAGTCTCCCCCGCTGGACATGGGCGAACCGCGCGCTGCGCTCCAAATCCTGGTCCGACGTCCCCATCGCGGTGAATTCCATCACGCGGAACTTCATGCCCGTGATACATTTCACGGGGGTGAAGAAGTTCCGCGATATGTGGTGGGAAAGATTGTGGTTTATTCCGCATATGGAGATGTTGCTGGAGACGGAGCCGGATAGGGGGGTTATTGCGAAGGTGGATGGGATTAGGTATATGCCGTATTTGCCGTTTGGGAAGGAGAGTAAGAGGGCAGATAGTTGGGCGGATAGTGGAGAGAGGCTGGGGTGGGGGGAGTTGTGTGGGGAGCATGTGGCGGCGTTGAAGACGAAGTATATGGAGCCGCCTAAGGAGGAGAAACCTAAGGAGAAACCGAAGGAGGAGAAGCCGAAGGAGGAGGAGAAGCCCAAAGAGCAGCAGGATAAGCCGAAAGAGCAGCAGGAGAAGCCCAAAGAAGAGAAACCGAAAGAACAACCCAAAGAACAGCCCGCCTCGAACAAACAAGAACCCCCCAAACAACACCACGAAGAAAACAAAAAAGCAGATACAGCGCAGTAGCATTCTTCCATTCCATTTAAATCCGTTTAGCGTTAGATTCATTTTATTCTATTCTCACTACTATCTGTTCAAAGTTCGCTTATATGTATGTATGCATGTAAAATAAGTACCTAGATACCCAATATGATCGATCTACCAATCTTGAGTCCACAATTCATAGTACTCTACAGCGAGTCCATCCATGACTTGTTGATCAATGCTTGTTACCCTCTCCTCTACCACTTCCCCTACCTCTTCCCCCATCCCGAGCTCCCCTACCTCGCTGTACCAACTGAACTCGTTGAATAGCTGCATTTCGCGCGGCAGAGAAGTAGTATTGAAACGCAGATACCGGCGGGGGCGAGCTGAGAAGGTCGTCCTCTTCGTTTTCCTCTTCCTCGTCTTCGTCTTCCTTGTCTTCCTCTTCGTCATCGTCGTCGGAAGAGGAGTCGGAGATGTCGCTGGGTGGTGGAGAAGGCATGGCAGTAGGAGTAGTGACCTGCTGGAAGACGGTTGAAGAAGTGGTGGTGGTAGGGTAGTTGATGTTCGAGTCGAGCTGTTGCTCGGTGCTGCGGTCGCTGGAGGGGTGGGTGGTGGGTGTGTTGGGGATAGTGGGTACGTTGGACGTATGAGGGGTTGCGGTGGACGTGTTCATCCCGTTCGTCGTGCTAGAAATTTGGTTGGACATGGTGGAGTTGGGATAAGTGTTGACTCGTATAATCTGTCGACAAACGTGTGGGGTTGGTATCTGTCGAGTTGTGGAGTTGTGCGTGTTGGTGGTGGTGACGCGGTGCGGTGGCGTGCGGGTGGTTAAGGGGATATGAGAGAAGGAGCTATTAAGTAGGGTTTGACAAGCGTATGAAAGGTGGATTTTAGCTTGGGTGTAGGCACGGTGCTTATCTGAGTGTTAGGTGGTGTAAGGGTATGTGGGGGTTGATTTCGAGGGCACATGGCGGTATTTGGTGCGACTGGAGGACTCTTGAGAACGGCAAGGGTCGTGAAAGTTATGAGTGATAACAACGTCTGGTTGAGAAAGGCTATATCAAGATAAAAATCCAGAAAGATCTTGTGTCTTCGGTTGTCTAGACCTTGCCTGTTGTACAAATACCCTGGGAAATATAGCTTCACGTGCCAGATCTTTCATTTCCATATCAAATAAGCCTATCCGTGTATGAGTGACTCTCTCATCTATCCAAGCAAAAACAATTCTGGTCTCATGCTAACTTTAGCAGATATCCAATCCTCCTTCGGCCCTTACGCCGTCTCGAGTGCTCCCTACCACGGTAAGTATGAGCAAGAATCTATTGCGTCCTGCCTCAAACTCACCACGTTAAGTTGAAGACTGATGATCTCCCGCCATGCTCCCGTTTTGATCTTCTTGTTCCTTGTCCTGTATATGCTCTGTCGCGTCCTCGTACCCACTATCGTGGCTGGGCGTGGAGCCATTCTGGTTGCGCTCCGTCGCATTGTTATACCCGTTGACGTAGTTATCTGCTGTGCCGTCCTGGAAATGCTCTAGCTCGTTGTGATTTCCGTTCATGTAGATCTGTGCTGTGCCGTTCTGCCGATGCTCTGCGGCGGACCGGTGACCATTGATCTGGCTGTTCGCGGCGCCATCCCGGCTAACACGGAGATCCAGCGTTTGAGAATTCGCGTGGAGAGGACAAGCCAACTCTGTGTATTCGCCGTTCCATGCGTTCGTCCGCCCCTCCTGGCAGCGCCGCGTCCTTACGAAGTTACGACAGAGTTGCATAGTGCCGGTGTTGGCACGGGCGTCACAGCAGCGATGGCGTGAGTATGTTTTGATGCACATAGTCGCTAGCTCTGCCGTGAATAGTGGGAAATCGATGCTGTTGTTGATTCTTGTCAAGTCTCCTTTGTGTGCGTACGATGCAGTTCTAATGTGCGCGTGGTTTATTTTGTATTGACAGAGATGTATGATAAATCCAAGCTCGATATTCAGGATTTATTGTTAAACGTTTGATGTTGGGAGTAAGTAGAAGTTCTTGCATGGCCATTAGTAGCACCTGCCTTACGTACGCCGGTGCCTTCTGCTGATGAAGGGCATTGTGCAGTAGCCTTGGGCGCATATTGTTACCCTATTAGGCGCCCATGATTTTCTAAGCTTTACATGAAGATTGAAACATAAGTCACGAATAGACCCACAGCAATTACGAATGCAGGCCCGCGAATAAGACGTGTATTCCCGACCCCATCCGAGGAAATGGCTGTCCTCGCTACCGTCCCAACAAGCCTCTCAGCCCCTTGTTAATTCCTACTATTACTATAGTACTTATGTTAGTGCTGTAGCCCAGACACCAACCGTAGTGATAGTCATTGATCAAGTGCCACCTGCGTTTGCCTGTTTCCCGTTGTCGTATCACAGGGGAAAAAATCATCCTCCGGCCACCAGTGCCCGAATTTTAACTAGAGATACCCACGTGGTGCATCGAATGAATCAATATAGAAGCCTTAGGGGCATACAATAGGCAAGTTTTCATCGAATCCATGAGAACAGAATTAGATTAAGAATACCCCTAGCGGGTATCATCCTACTAGTTTTCTCCAATCCGTGGCCAAACGTAGCGGGGCGCTAGGGCTCACGAAACTGCAAGATGAGACGTTCAATAAGTTGATTTCAATTAGATACCAAAGACATAATCAACGTAACAACGGCGGGCATTGTAGAGTCTCCTGTACATTCCTGTGACGAGATCCTTACTTGAGTCTTTATCCTGCCACACCAAACTACTCCAGGCTTGGGCCGACTATCTTCAACACCTTCGGTTCATTCATTGGCGTGGCGTTTGCGGATACGAACAATGCTGACAGCGCTTTCTACATGAATTCCTGAGATACAATACCAGGTTTATCGACCAGTGAGTGGAGAAGGTCCACAGTGAACGACTTGGGTAGGGTTTTGAAATCTTTCTGGAACTGTTCGTGGGTCGCATTCATCCACAAATCAACCATGAGCTTCCGTATAGCCTGGTGCTGCGGTGCTGACATGTAGATCTTCCTAACCACGCTTCCGGGGGGCACCAATATGTACTTCCTGTCGTAAGGTCTGACTGAGAGGGTTTTCATTATCCTAGCAATTTCATCACGAGTGTCCCTGTCTTCGACTTTGTGTGCGAAGCAGTAGACATCAGCAAGCTGCTTATAAGTCTTGTTCATGGACATCTCAGAGCTAGGGTCCACCCGATATGGTATCTGAGCCAGACGAGCCTGTACGAACTCGATGTATCGTTCTGCATCTATCGGTGCGACGTCCGGTAAAGTAAGCGTTTTCCCGTGCGGTCCGGACAGGTACGAGTTGTATTGGGCCCTCAGGACTTATGAGCGGGCTGCTCACTCGATGTGTATTTCGTAAGTTTGAGAATTGTGGTTGAAGCCGACCTGAAGGATGGCTTTTTCTGCCCTTATGGGTCTGCATATAATCAGGATCTAGATAAAAGTTGTCAAAACAACACTACAGGGAAGTCTCCCGGTTCCTTCTCAGGGTAAATGATTTCCATCGTCATGCCTTCGCAGCGAGATACAGTCGACGGAGCTGGCTGAGAAATACCATCAATTCAGCTCTGTATGAGAACTAGAAGTTTTGCGATCAAGAAGATCTACTAGCGATACGAATTCATTGCTGAGTTTGCAGATTTCTAAACCCAAGAATTCCCATCGTAGCGCTTCCCCAAAACGCCTTGTAATGCCCACGACTTTTAGCCACCCTCATTCTAAACAGTTATAACTATATCGTTCCTTCATCCAGGTGTTTTGAACCAAAGTATTGCTCGAAATTGACGATAGATCAAGATTCAGCGAATCTATCGTGTCCCGTCCCGCTGTTTTTTGCTAATCCATATAAGCGTCCGGTCGCTTTGCTAATGCTGCCTTGGGCAGATCCTGCACTTCCTTCACTCCCATGGCCGCTACCAGAACTTTTTGGAGGCTTTTCGAATCTAGGTCTTGATTCGAAATCGCTCGGAGTATATCTTTAATGAACTGGCTCGGTAGAGGCTTGCAATTCTGGATCAAGTTCAATGGAATCGGGGTCCATAAGTCTATCAGCAACTGGCGTATGGGGCTAGTTGCATTTGTGTTCTTGTAGATCAGATCCACCGCATCTGGACTTGGGGGATAGGTAGTTTCGACATTGTCTTTGATCTTTGATAGATTCAGCATCGCTGTTACGACATCGTTCCTGGCACCCTTGTCACCCAGTCCCCTGGAAACGAGGTAAATTTTGGCTAAATCAACGTAAACGTTCGAAATGGCAGACTTCGTCACTACTTGAGGCAGTGCGAGCACATGTGGGCCGGTGTGTATGAAAGCAAGATACAGACTCATGACTTCGGGAGTGGTCTGCGGTACGCTAATCCTGATGTTCTGATTCCCTTGGAAAGTGGCCAACTTTTCACGAAGGAATTCTGAACGGAGGATCATCTTCGAGCTCACTTTGAGTTCTGACTCGTTTGAGCCGACGACCAGCGTGACACTGTAGTCTTGGGTGAAGCTTTTTAATATTAGTGACATCTCTAGAACTTTTGTGATCAACGTACTCAAGTGAGAGGGGTGCCATGGCTATATAATCAGTGAGTTGTTGAGACAAATTCGAACTTGCAAAGGCTTGCTTGATCACGGGTCTGATTTGGATCGATTGTTCTTGCACTTGTTTGATGGGATAGTTGCGTCGATATGTATCAGTGGCTGTGATTTGCTACTGTTGGATTCGAGGACCGCGGGCGCGTGGTGGCTTTCGAGGACAGAGAGAGACACACCCCGAGATTTCACAGGGGAAGACGGGTGCTATATACGGTTCGAGGGGCAATCACTCCAGGCCTAGGGAAAATCACTCCATGCACGGACCGGAGCTACAGCTGCTCATTAAGGTCACCAGACCTGTACCTTGCATGGAAATCGTTTGCACATTTCAACCGGCCATAATATTTCGATACAATAAGAAGTACCCAAGTGCATGGGCCTGATCGTGCTGAAAAGGAGACGTAAGTGTTCCTATATTTCTGTCTACTTCATGTAAGCGCTAGGCCCTTTGCCTAGAGCCCTATTGGAAAGATTCATTACTTCCTCTGTCCCCATCAGGGCTACCAGGGCGCTCCTCAGACCTTTAGAGTCTAGCAGTGATGGGTCCGCCATGGCCCGGAGCAGATCCCTCATAAACTCATCAGGAAGCTCGCCGCACGACTGGACCCTGCCCTTGCTGATGGGAGTCCACAAGTCCACCATCATCCTGCGTATAGGGTCGGATGCTGTTGAAGTACTGTAGATGAGACACACTACCTGGCCATTTGGAGGGTAAGTAGTTCCTTCAACAGCCTTGACCTTGGACAGGCCCAACATAGCAATAGCGACGTCATTCTGTGTGCCTGTGTCACGTAATGGTTTCGAAAGGTTGTAAATGCAAGCTAAGTCGTGGTAGCGGCTGGAGATAGCGTTTGCAGTTTTCTCTGGCATCTGATGTGGACCAAGGTGTATAAAGTCCAGATACAGCTGCATGTCTTTTGCGCTGGCTTTAGGGACGCTGATGGACATATTATCGGTCTTGAGATGAGTCTCCAATTGCTCACTAAAGAACTCTGAGCGGAGCAGCAGCTTCGTGTTAACTTTGAACACCTTCTCCTCAGGCCCAACAAGCAATTTGACAGTGTAGTCCTTCGTGTAGCTTGATTGCTTCAGCAAGATGTATGAATGTTTTGACTGGACTTACTCGAGAGACCCAGGAGTCATTGCGTCTGGCAAGAATGAGTAATCCAGATATATATGTACGGTAAAGATCTTGTACTGATCTTTGTTACTTTTGTACACGATATTTGACAGAACAAGCTCGGGTGGCTCTTGTTATTACTCACATATCCTAGAGATGTATAAATAAGCAATTTCTTGACCGTGGTTTCGGGTGGAGGGCGTATTACAAGCAAGAAGTTCTTCTCGGGAGCGAGAAATTATATAGGGACCGAGTTGAAATGATTCCACACACTAGGGTGTACACGGACCGTATTTCTGCCTGTGATAAGTATCACCAGGTCTTTGATGTGAATGGCACTCGTTTCCCCTATTGGTGGGTTGAGACTTACGCGTGTGTTCCCAGTTCAACCTTGACACAGTGCAGTGACGCGCTCTTGTACTCCCAGTAGTACGTAATAAAAGAAAACATTAACTTCGGTACAAACAACAAGCCAGCTTTCCATCAAGCCTGCCTAGTTTGAACAATCGTGCCGTCGGGTGTTCTTCCATCTCTTCGTTGCAGTTTAGGGATCTTCGGCGCAAGAAAGGTAACAGTTCCTGTCAAGATTTCGACCAGAGCAGAACTTAGAGGGCACGCGCCTTGTCATTTGAACGTGGATGGTTCTATACTAGGGCGGACTAGGTTTGTGGACGCCGCTCTTGTTGTTTGCAATAGGAGTAGTAGAAACAGAAAAGTAAACAATACTCAACTTCGTTCAGCAAATGAGCGCGTACATCCTAATGCTTATGCATCCTCTGCTGAAGCTCAACATTGATGGGGTATGTATTGGAGCGCCCCATCCCTCTCAAGGCGGCCATTCAAGTGCTCCCGCTGCATGAAACATGAATGGCAACACGTATATCCCTCCAAACAACGCTCCGACGAATTGCACTGAAGATAACGCGCTGGTTGAAGCGCGTGATTATACGTCGAAAACACGCAAACGCAAGTGTCACATGCCCAACCAAAATCGCCGTCTGTATATTTAGGCTGCAGCGGTGTCTGGTGCCAGAATCAACCTCTCCACTCCCAATATCATCACGTAAGTGAGTTGTCTCTGTGGTCGTTAGTCATACCCGAAAGATGAGGCGCGTGGGCAAAGCCCTCCAGTCAACATGTGTAAAGCCTCGCTCCTCACCTAAAATCTACGTGGAACCTCCCAAGCTTTTGAAAAGTTTCAGGCCTTCTGCTTTTGCAACCATGTCATTGACATATTGCCTTGCTCAAGGCTAGAATAAGAGCCGTTCAGATGAGTCGGCTTCCCATGAACGGAAGTCGAAAGCCCCAGTTACTCAACAGCCAGCCGTGCGTATAATGTCCACTATGCTTGTGCCATGACGAACGAGCCAAAGTATTCCATCGTTCGAAACACCCATGGAAGTGGTACCGATAGGAGAAACGATTCTGCAGTTGCTCACACAAGATTTATCACGTCGCAAGGTCAAGATTTCAAGCATTGACTGGTCTTTCCGTCATATTGACAGGCCTTGATACTATACGGTTGTTCTCATCATTCCTTCACATTACCCAAGACCTCGTATCGTTCCTTATACAGCTGTATCATGCGATACTTCCAAGTGTGTGCAAGGCTTGGCCGATGAAATAGACTCGCTTTAGCCTGCAATCCCTTCTCTTCCACATCCTAATCTGAGCCACCAACCTTGTCCATGTAGTATTGAGCACCCTTGTTGAAGAAATTGTCTTCGCGAGGCCGCATGGTATCCATGGAAGCTTGGAACGATTTGATTAAGTCCTCGAGAAACTCATTCGGTAGGTCACGGACCTGTTCTATGGTTATTTTGCAAGTTTTTCTCACATCCACCAGAAGCACACGAATCGGATCACCCCCGGCTGTGGCCTGGTATATCTTTCGAACCACGGAACACTCTGGGGCGAAGGATTTGCCATCTTGTCGGCGCTCTAAGATGTGAGAGCAAAGCCTTTGAATTAAGGCCTTCTTACACTCAAGATCTTGCAGCTTTTCCGCAAAAATGTATAGTTCTGCGATCGTCCGAAAATGAGTACACCTCTTTGCGGTGCATTTATCTGACAGAACAGACAAGTCATCAGTGTGAATGAACTCGAGATAGTCATTCACCGTTTGAGGGTCTACATAAGAGTTAGTCTCGTTTAGCCCTAGTCCCAATTGTCATAATGTCTGGATCGTATATTTTGCTCACCATCGTGAGGTAACTCGATCACTCGTGTATCGGATTCAGCCCACTGGCCATTCAGTGCACGCTTGAAGAACTCAGACCGTTGGATCATCCAATCGTGGACCACAAATTTGTCCTGGCGTGACGCTTGGCCGGCGCGAATGATCACAAGAGAGGCGTTGTCGAAACTGTCACGATCAGTAAAATTCTCTGTGCTGCCTGGCCGCCTCCACCTACCGGATAGCCTTGCGGGCCGCCTCCTCAGGCTGATTCGTCGCCATGGTGTAGTTGTCCGCTGTAGACTTTTAGTAGGACTCGAGCAAAAGTAGATGGGATATTGCTTACAGCAAGGCGGTGCTTCTCCTGCGTAAGGGAAGACTTCCTGCGTACACCGGGCGTTTGTGGTGTAGGTGGGAAGTGGGCGTGGTGTTCTAAAGACCTAGTAAAAACATGAGCGCCGTCCAAAATACAAGTAGGGAAGGCGCGATGGACGACGCGCTCCATTTTCGGCCTAGTCACGTGGCGTTGCAAACGGAGGACTCTCGATGCATCCAGACGTGTGGGCTATGTTGCGAATGCCACAGTACTGAGGCACCCGAGACAAGAGCTGGACTGCGATAACTACGATCTTTTCATACCAGCTGGTCGACCTCTTCTTTCCGGAACAGCCCGTAGATAGTCACATAGAAATACAGGCTTCGATATGTCTCTTCCTTAGTTCAAAAATGTTAGCCATACGTTTCTTATGACCCCATAGATTCATTTAATGCTTTTCGGTCTTCAAAATGGGCTGTCATCTCGCCCAGAATACACGCAATGATGCAACACGGGGTTTTATATGTCAACTGTAATGACATGGATGCTCTTCTCATGTGCCTCAAGACCGAATGAACGCACAAAGTGGTCACATAGAAACGTTTCAGAATTGGCCATCTATCAGGAACTCTACGTGGGATTTGTGAAGCTGAGCACATTCGCAATGTCACCGTATGGGACTAATTCACAAGGTCATACAAAGATCTACCACATGTTGTCCTCCAAGTCCGCTCCCAAAACCTTCGAAGAATGCGGAAGGTCGAAGTGGGATGAGCCGCGACAGCTGCTAAGAGATCTGACTATGGGCCGGAAAATGCACGTAGTCCACCGCTTTTTGAATACTCAAGTTGAGATCATATTTTCTTGCGCCTATTTGGCAAAGAGCTTGTTGTTGCATTGATTTATGGAATGTCATTGCTACAGCCCAAGGAGATGAGGAATTCTATTTCTTATGACCGAGCAGTATCCAAGAGGCTTGTTGGAACATTCAAGTCTTGATCCATTAGCTGCAGCCGAACGCCTTCACACCGCGCCCAAATCAAACGTGCTTGTCCATGTGCACAAAGAAGCATGATAGTATTCCTATCCATCCCCTCCGTCATCCGTGACCACATCATAACCCGCCCCGTCGGTCTTGTTAGCTAGCAGTGGCGCAATCAAGCACGGTAGAATTTGGCCTTTGTCCAACGACGATTGCCTGTTGGGAAATTCCTCCGGGGATAAGCCATCTCTCGAGCTAAATCGCACCAGAAAGATTTAGGTAGCTCTTCTTCTTCAATCATAGAGAGGCAGTCATTTCCTTGTCCGATTATAAGATCTTGGAGCCAATGTTGCAGGCCGCAATCCCGGGGCGTATTCTCGACTGCGTGGCTTATCAACGACGGGCTAGGAAAGCACCAATCATGCTTTTCGCAGATTTCGATGAATCCTTCCATGATGGTGTTCGTCGCGACAACGTCCGTGAGCTTGTCGCTCAAGATGTACAGTTCGATGAGATACGCATATTCATTCGTCCTCTCGAAGTACTTATAGTCGCCAACGTTCTCCCATTCACGAACAAGTGGGGACGTTTTGACATCCACGATCTCTTCGCTACCCGAAAGATCCTCGGGATTGCTCTCGAGCTCTTCATCATTGCTGTCGTCTTCCGATTCTTCGTTGCCATCGTCATCGTCCGAGTCCTCCTGCAGCTCAAGAATCGTGACCCCGCCTTCTTTGCAGGCTATCTTGCCCGTGTATACTAGCTCAAGGTACATCGAGAAAATCTTCGGGTCATCTTCTGGAAGAGCAACCGCGTTTTCCTCGCCCTCTTTCCATTTGCCGTTGAGCGCAGCCCTGAAGAATTGCGAGCGGGCACACATCAAAGCTTTGTCCACGTGGAATACTTCTCGTGTGTCGCCACCACCCACAGTGATCTTGAAAGTGGACCGACCGACCCTATGGTGTGTTAGTATGGAAAGTACATGCAGGTCATGCGCCACTAGATAGATACGAAAGCAGGCCAATCTACGCTTGGATCCTCCGTGCGTGCTGACAGCACACAGCAGTGGCGTACAAGCGTGTTGACCGCACGCAACAGTGGCGTACAAGCGCGTTCTGGTAAACAAGCTTCGGTGATGAGGCATAGAAAGGGTCATCTCACCCTACTGCGCGGTCTTCCGCGACAAGCACTCCCTTCTCGTCGTCGTCCATGATGCTGTTTGGTGGTTCCGTAGTGTCGAAACTTGGCCTAATGTGGAAATACTAGAATACAAAAAAGATACGGCAGGCACGACGGAGCTAAGTCGGCCCGTGCACGTGACTCAACCTTGGTGGTGCCTGCGCAGGGAAGGTGCCATGCTACCCACTCCGTTAGCTAATAAGAATTGGTTACTCCTTAAGCTGGACTGTAGAAGCTTATATATTGTGGTTGTATTAAGCGCTGTACGACTGGGCATGGTTAGAGATAGGGTATAATCAGCGGTAGTAGTAGCTCTGTTAACGTCGTGAAGGACCTGACCGGATCATAACGACGGCAGCCAAATGGCAAATAATACGCAACGTAATGATTGATAAGAGCGCACAGAGAAGTGGACAAAACAGAGGCGCGATGGAGAGAATGGATGAGAGGTTGAGGGGCATATTAGGAATTATCAGCAACGTTTGGTCAATACCTAACTTGATACATGTGTAGACAATGTTCGGTACTACATCTGAACGGCTGTATGTTGATGAATATGAATCTACTTCTTCGAAAAGTAGACACACTACCAGTACTACGCTTGTTAGTTGGCAGTTCATATAAAAGCCTGACAGCCTACTATAGAGTTGTGACTTCGAACCTCTCCTGTTTGTTGTGTTCATAATTCGTGGTCTAGCGAACCAAATACCAAATCCTGAATAACCCATGAAAATTAATACTGCAGGTTCGTTATCACTAGAGACTAAGACGGGGAGGAGTGTCGCCCATTGAACATCCACTGGGGCCGAGTGGTAACGAGGTCCTTCTTCTACGCCAGCCAATGCAGGAATTCCCGTAATACACATGTGGTATCTAGTTCCATAACTCTGGCCTGTTTCGAGAAAACAGGCAATTAACCGACGGTGCCAAACGGTGTTCAGATCCACATTCGTCTGTACACATCCGCGTCCCTGGTAGTGTACTCGCGCCACGCCATGGTTATTTACGGACCAAACATTCGGGGATTGCACTTCCAAATGCTATTCACCTTTGTAAACATCATATGAAGGCCTCTGAGGCACAGTGCAGCAGCAATAGTGACGTCATGCATTCGAATAGCTCCTTATCAACCACGTCCTCTTTCAACATGTGAACCCCAAGAACGCCAACGGCCGCGATCCAATGCGCAAGACCGATAAACTAACCCCAAGCCCAATGCAACGCCATTTATGCTCAAAGTCCGCATTCCCAGTTACAGTGCTCCAGAATATTTACATCGTGACACCATTGTTACTCCTGCCAAAGCACGCTGTTCCTATCCCGTGCATTCACCAACACATACTCAGTGCACCTCGGGTCCGTCTTGTGCTTCGGGATCGTCATAGCCATGAGGTTGACCTCCATCCACGTAGGCCGCATCCCCATCTTCTCCAATCGCTCCCACCACGTTCGGAACCTCTTGAAATCAATGCCCTTCTGGTCCTCACCAACATGGATCTCGATCATAATCTGACCAATGGGTAGCACAGCTTCGCCGGTGCCCCTCCATGCAGACGTGAAGTAATCCATAACGGCGTCAAAGGAAATGTACTCCGAGCCCTCGACATCAATCTTCAGAATATCCATATACGTATGGTTATTCTGCGCCATCAAAGTCTGCAGCGTGAAGAAAGGCGGCGACTTCGCCGGCTCATCCGTCTTCCCGATGCCGACTTTCTTGAAGAAGGCGCGGTCTTGGTATTTAGCTGCGATTTGCTTGCCCCAAGCGTTGACGCTGAAGTCGTAGCCCCAGATGCGGGCGCTGGGGATGCGCTCGAACATCTCGGCTTCGAAGGAGGACTCGCCGTTGATGCCGAAGCTGTAAATGACGACGCCCTCTTGGCCGCCG
>Ga0115848_100342_pt1 | contig 17301 bp, 16 predicted proteins | sample InSIn3gowninarea_FD_83862 | JGI IMG/M metagenome (GOLD analysis project Ga0115848, IMG submission 83862) | reverse complement strand
TGGCATGCCATCGGCACCAAGTGAGGAATTGATTATATACCGATCGTGAGGAGTGACTGACGAGAAATCTTGACAACTCAGCAGGATGGCATCGCTCATATGTACCTGGTCAGCGACTACATTGATACTTCCAAAGTCCTTTTGCACACCTTAGTCGGGTCGCATAGGCCAATATCCGACGGGCGGGTCTCGAAAACGCACTAACAAGCAAGAACCTGAAACGCTGTTTGGCATGGTTCAATGACTAAGATTCGAGAAGTGATAGGCTTCATTCACCCTGCTATCGAAACGAATAGTTCGTACACGATCCAAGTAGGAACTGCTCCCTCATCTGACCAACCCCTATGGCGACCCGCTGCGGAAACTAGCTGTACCTTTCAGTCACGATCCGATCAAACCCGGAACATACCTCGTTGTTAAATGCACATCTCATGGAGATCGCAGAATGGTTTTACATGACATAAGCTTCAAACGCGATCAATGAGTCGAATGGCCAATTGATTGTGTCCACTATGCCCATACCCTCATCTCGAATGTATAGTGGCATACACTCTGCGGCGTAGACGAAGGGTAAGGGGCCTTCGCCTGGGGAGTAAAATACGATAAATAGATTCCATCTCGCAGTCACAATTCCGTCCAACCATCGGATTCGGAGCTGCTTGTTGCGTACATGCTCTCATCAAGCTCCAGCTGCTCAAATGCGTCCCTTGTCAGATCAATGCTGCTAGTACTTGAATACTGCACATGCGCTTCAGGACATGCAGCCATCTGAGCATCGTTTGAGTTTCCGCTCTCCTGCGCTTTCCTCGCGTACGCTGCAAGGTACGTCTCTTGTCTCACCTTTTGCGTGTAAATTTGAGTAAGGACATCGAGTCTGTTGTTGACACAGAAATTCAAAGCATGATCGGACACATTGAGCGCCGGCGAACTGCAGCCTTCTGGAATCTTGGAGTGACTCTGGTGCTTGGATATGCTCGAAATGACACGGTAGGCTGTGTATGTCAGGTCCGGTCGCAGAGCTTGTACACATCGATAGTGCTGAACCCAGAACTCGGTCGCATATTTTGCAGTGGCACTCGATGCCGAGTTCCACAGCTTCGCACATTCTGCTGATGGTTGCGATGATGATCTCTGGCAAGTTTGAATTTGGATCTGCAGCAGACAGATCGTCGCAATAGTGGCATGAGTAGAGTCGATTCCCTCAACCCGATAACTCTGCAGAAAAAGCCTGAAGGACGTTCGTGCGAACGAGACATAGCCTCTTTCGTCTACCGTCAAGACAGCGCTACATTGACTTAGCCAGCCAACACTCAAATCTTTGTCACAAGCCACTTCTGAAACGGAAACAGATCTGCTCGCAAGAAACAAAACCACAGCTCCTGCAAGCTCATTTTGGTGTAGGGGCCGAAAACTTCGCAAGACACAAGAAAGAGCACAAGAGACACTCAGGAAAAGCAGCTCACTACAGCTCTTGAACGTTTCCAGCAATGTTTCCTTGATGGTGCTGAACTCTGCAAGTGGAAGCATATCCCTATCGTCATCATCTACATGGCTGTCTGGGGTTAAATCTTTGCCTGGGTCTGGGTCTAGCTTTGCCTCTGACCTCGGCGCGGAAATGGCTGTAACTTCGACCTCGGCTCTAGGGACTTGAGGTGGTCGAGCCTTTTTGTGGCTGCTTGCCTCGGTGGGAGGATATGCGGGTGCTATTCTATCGGTCCTCCCTCGACGAGTGTCCCAACACTTGTCGCGCTGGCGTATACGCTGGTTGGCAGTACGGGCACCTGGCTCTCTGGATTTTGTCTGTTGAGGCGTGTACATGCCTTCGCTGTACCGAGCTGGTGTCGCCGGCCACTGAGTGTATTCGGTGCAGGCGGATCGTTGGCATGGCGATCGCGGAAAGGCTCTGGTCGACTGGATTGTATATGGTACATGACTCATTTATCCTAGGAATGCTCATCGATCCCCTAGAATTATGTAGTAACGACCAGAAAGTCATGTTGAGAGCGGAGTACAGGAAGCACTGAGCGACCCTCCGCTTGCTATATATCTGGATTGATCAGGCAGAGGAGTAGGAAGACGGTTGAGCTCGTAACATCAGCCTTGACCGGGTGTGAGATGGAGTGTCCGAAATGGTCCATGACACAAAGCGATCATAGACTTGGCCCCAAGCTCAGATCGAACTTTATCAACATACCGGTTGGCTTTGACCAATGAGATATCATGCAATGCAGCCACGTAACGTGCTCACCAGCAACGACATGTTCAGCCAATGGGGTGGAAATGGAAGCTGAACCGCAGGAGATGCACAGAAACGATGGCGTTCGCCAACCGAGACCTTGCCGGCTGAGGCGATACAAGTAGTCGTCATGTGGTGTTGATAAGGCAAAGGGGAGCGCTGACCTGGAGCTAGCGTGATGTATAGCGTGTTTGTCGCATGATGTCGGCGAGCATTCTGCTGAGGGTCGGGTGGTGATTGTCGGATGTCGAGACAGTCGTCGGACGACGCTTCTGCTTACATGCGACAGTGCTATCATTGGTTAAGGATGATGTCCGCCAAGGTGGACTTGACTGCATTCAGCACTAGCATAACTGGCCGCGCCATCCATGTGCACGTCACTTCACCTCTTTGAGCCTCCAAGGCTGTCTCCGGTTCTTTTGGTCGAATGAACATACGTTCTAGCTCGAGTGGCTGTTTGCCTTGCAGGACAAGCATGGATTCATTTGCTCGAGTTGTCTTTCGAGTCCAGCCTGGAGTTACGGTAATAAAACTACACACGCTCTACGCCGCAGGTATCCTGTTTTTTTCTTCCTATTACCATCATTTCTGCGATCTTGGAAATGTCTCTCCATTATGCTGGCCTGAATATGAATCAGGCCATTCTCCTTCTACGAACTCGTGGCCCTAGAGCTCAGGCAGCATGGAAGCTTCAGTAGTTGACCCTCCACCGCTACGCCCAACTACGGTCATAGTAAAACAGCCACGGAACTCACATTCATGTCCGGCTTGTCGAAACGACAGAAAACGTTGCACCTTCTTCGGAAAACCGTGGGATGAAGGGAAGCATGTTCTACCATGTGACCGGTGCAAGAACAAAAAACGCCAATGCAACACCCCGACTCATATTCCACGCACCCCGAAGGCACTGGTCAATCAAAGTCATAGGGCCGAAGGACAAGTTACACCTAAAGAAGCAGAAAACGAAGACGAAAAAACGCAAACGCAAGCTGAGCAGAACAAATTGCCGGATCAACTGACAGGCCTACCTGCTCACAGTACGAGACGAACCCTTGACGCCTGGGGATTAGCGTCTTACACCTCTCTTGATAATCTGTTCAAATTACTCGGAAATGTCTCTGCTGCAAGGGAACTGGTCTACTCTGCTCAGTTCATTTGTGAGGACGTTAAGCAGTGGCGCAGCGGCAATTACGGTGATACCTACCATGTTGAAGCTAAACTATCAAGATTGGTGGCTGATCTCGATAAGTTTTTTGAAAGCACGTGGAACAGTGCTTTTTCACTTTCGGTGGCTGCTCTAGCGAATGACTCCTGGCGAGCTGACCTCGTGTCATTCTGGTACCGCTTCAAGCATCCAAGAGAACGAGCCACGTCCTCCGTTCTCAACAATGATACGATGGAGCATTTCAAGCAGCTTATTGACGAGCAATTCACTCGTAATCAGAAGACTGGGTACTACTCGCCCGCGGACCAGGTACATATGAGCGATGCCATCCTGCTGAGTTGTCAAGATTTCTCGTCAGTCACTCCTCACGATCGGTATATAATCAATTCCTCACTTGGTGCCGATGGCATGCCAAAAGTGCTCAAACGTCGGCAATATATGTGACAAGCATATAAACTTGGAAGAGTACCTCAAAAAAAACAGCACAGGTGAGTAATCATTTTTCAATTGATTGGCCACAGCTGAACGTTGTAGCTGTATCCAGAACTCTACCCGAAACATTGTTCGTCCACCCAGGATCGATTGGGACCGGAGGACGGTCTAACAGAGAAGCAAACTTGGACGTTCACGACAGGTCTGCGGCAAGAGTCTCGCTGGTGAGGACTGCGGCGGAGATCGTAGAAGACTTCAGGTGTATCGGGGCACATCTCGAATGAAGGGAGTATGGTAGATTTCGCGACAAACCCACGGCACACGCATCTGAAAGCTTTCAAGGACCGCACAGCGAGAAAGTGAAGTGCTGAAACCTGTGGAAGGCTAGTACCCAAGGCTGGGCCAAGTTAAGACAGCTCTTTGCAACAAGTGGTCAAGGTTCGGTTATAGTTGTTGTGACCCAGTTACAACATGAATAAATCTGAACTTACAAGACTTCGGGTTTCTCTGATAGAAATGCATGTTTAAGTGCATCAAGCAATTCAAATGTGTACGAAGGATTCTGTGCATATTTCCCAATTCATCACGTGGACTGATAGTGAAAAGCTTGGGCGGCCCATGTCTCGCCGAGGAATCCAGCGGCTGGGGTTTGATCTGTCAGCGAGGCCCTTTTCCAGTAGGATCACATCTGAGATCAACGTCACAGGTTGTGTATTCTTCCTTCTCATGTCTTTAATGCAAGTAGAAGGAGCTGATCTTCTGCGAAGAACTCGTATCAGGCCTCTGTATGCGGGTGGCAGCCGGTCAATGCCGTCAATTTAGTTAACGTATAAAAATGACGATTTGAAATCAGTGTACAAAAGCACAGTATAAAAGACCAAGGTAGTAGTACATTAAACACCCGGGATACGTTTTTCTACAACAAACTGTAACGAACACGTATTTCACCAGCAGCCCACCATGTCCGACATCAAACCCTTCACCGTCTCATTCCCAGAATCTCGCATCAGTGACCTCCAGCGCCGGCTCGACCAGTCAATCTACCCCGATGAACTTCAAGATGCAAGCTGGGATATGGGCACCCCACTGACAGACGTCGAGCGTATCGCCCAACACTGGAGACAGAATTTCGACTGGAAAGCCGCTGAGCAGCGTCTCAATGCACTGCCACAATTCACAACCAGCATCCAAGTGAACGGATTTGAACCACTATCAATTCACTTCGTCCATATCAAAAGCGAAGCTCCAGGAGCAATCCCACTCCTCTTCTGTCACGGCTGGCCGGGCAGTTACATAGAGGTTTTCAAGATCGCCAAAGGACTGTCCGACAGTCGTGATGGCGGACCATCATTTCACATCGTAGCACCTTCACTCCCAAACTTCGGCTTCTCACAGGGACCCAAGAAACGCGGTTTCGCTTACGAGCAATACGCCCAGACTTGTCATGAACTTATGCTCAAACTCGGGTACGGCAAATACGCGACACAAGGAGGTAAGCCGAGTGCCCCCATCCACATTCTTCCTTTCCTTTCACAACGAGAAAACCCAACTAACACAATCAACTACACAGGAGATTGGGGCTGGGCCATAACCCGCACAATGTCCCTCCTCTACCCGGACTCCTGTCTAGCAACGCATTTCAACATGGACGTCGGCGACCCGCCCTCCTCCCTGAAATCCACTCAACCCAACAATCCCCACCCCCTCCCCTCAAACCCAACACCCCGCGAAGTCGCCGGCGTAGAACGCACAAAATGGTTCACCCAAGAAGGCTACGGCTACAACATGCAACAAGGCACAAAACCACAAACAATCGCCTACGCTCTCGCCGACAGTCCCCTGGCCTTACTCGCCTGGATCTACGAAAAACTCCACGACTGGACAGACAGTTACCCCTGGACCGACGACGAGATATGCACCTGGATCTCAATCTACTGGTTCAGCACCGCTGGCCCCGGCGCCGCAGGCCGGATCTACTACGAGGTTCAACACGATAAGAACGGGAAACGCGCGTCGCCAGAGTCGGTGGGTGATGATCTTGTGAGCGCGAGTCCAGGCGCGATGAAAGTTACAAGAGCTTGGTTGAAGAAGGATCATGGGACGGGCGTGTTGATTGGGCAGAGTCATTTTCCGAGGGATTTGTCGGTGTTGCCGGGTATTTATACGAGGACGCTTGGGAGGGTGGTGTTTGAGGTTGAGCATGAGAGTGGTGGGCATTTTGCGGCTTGGGAGAAGCCGGATGAGATTGTGGATGATTTGAGAGCTATGTTTGCGAGAGATGCTGAGGCTGGGAAGGTGTGGGTTGAGTAATTAGAGTAATCCACTTGGCTGTATAGGCGAGTCAGACGTGGTCGGAAGTGTGCCATCTCATCCTCGAGCAGGATGACTACGGTGTTTTCAAGCAGTAATACTCTGTTGAAATGATCTCGTGAATAGATATTGTGCTATATGTCCATCGAAAGATCCCGTCTACTCGGTCACTATTGCACTGACGGCACTAGATATCGGACTCGGTATATCCTCCTGCATCACCTGTCCCTCAAGCCACTGCGGCCAATCGTTCCCTGTTACTAGCACAGCCTCCAAATCAAGGTCTTTAGGAAACCATCGCTCTCGTCGTGTGCTTGCCTTATCGCCACCTTCAGCAGCGGCTCTTGCGGCTCTGGTCGTGCGTGACTTCTTTCCTTGAGATGAGAACAATTCGTCTCTTGACTGCTCAAGTCTTTGGTCAAAAGCGGCAATAGACCTAACGTAAGGCGCGATGTCTACTGCAAGTATCGAGCGTGGAGAGTCGAGTGTTGGCGCTAACCTCCCTTGCGCTGGTGGGAAAACAGGTCGTTCATGTGCCAGTGGCAGAAGACAACCAAAATTGGTGGTAGGTTTCGTGGCGGTTTTCCGCTGTTCATCTATTACTTGCAGCACGTGGTGTCTACTCAGTGTTTGTGAGTCGCCGCTCCTCACCTGGTACATCTCCGTATATAGCATCCGCTTGGCTGTGGGGTCGATGATTTCGCCGTCACTCCGAAATTCAAGCAAGCTAAGAGCTTCGAGCTTCGAGACAGTTGATGCGAAGTCTTCTGCTGGCAAAAGCTCGTCGAAGAAAAGATCTGGAGGAAGGTCGAGGCAATCCTCCGCAAATCTAAGGCCATCTTCGAGGTCTGAAAGAGTGGTTGGCAATAGTTCCAAACCACTCTGAAAGGTCTGTTTGCTGAAAATGCGAAGGTTATGTTCCGACATTGCTGATGTATGCACGCTGGTAGCAGACGGATACCAATCGAGACCACCCTTGGTTGAACCAACTGTCATCTGACACCAGAAGTCTAACTCGGTCATTGTAGCGCGCAGGTCGTTTCCTTTGTTTATGTACAGCGTGCGTACGGCATCGGGCTGGATAAGATGTCCTTCTGCAGCTGCGATGTATGTCACATATTGCGCTACCACTTCAGGTGGAGGTGCAGCAAAGGTTAAGATCTCGTGGACATCAAGGTCATTCAGAGGAATATTGTGTAGATCATTGCAAGTTAGCACGACAGGTCTTTTGGAATTCTGTATCAAACTCTGTACTCCAGACCAGAAGCCTCTGTCATCTTCGAAGATATGATCGACCTCCTCGAACAGAATCAAAGATTGCTTCTGCTCCTGCTTCGATGATTGTGGTGTGGTTAGATGTGCTGCATTTATTAGTGCTTTCTTCATCGGCTGCGCAAAGTAATTGGTCACAGAGGATTGCGCCGAGTCTTCCTGACTAGATGCACCGTCAACATCATGCAAAACACTCGAGTCCCTGCTTAGCGAATCACCACCTTGGACCATGTGGTTTTGTGCCATATCACCAACTCTGTCAAAGATATCTTTCTGACTTCGACGCATGCCAGGGTTAATCTCAAAGACTTCAAAGCCCAGTTGTTTGGCAACAGCGTATACTGCAGCCGTCTTTCCACAACCATTCGGTCCTACTATCAATATGGCATTCTTGGTCTTCTTGACAGCAAATGGTTCGTCGTCAGATACAATGAAATCGTCGAGTTCGTTCTCCTTCTTCTTTTGTCGTTTTCGTCTTCGGATTTTCGTAGGATTTGTGACTTCAAGACCCTGTTTGACATTATGTACCGCAAGACTTTTGAGCCAATCATAAAGAATATTGCACGAAGGCTGCAACACCTCTTCCCATGTGGAAGGACCATACTGTTGAGGCCAGCTCAGTGGTCCAGCGGGTTCTGCTCTGTCGAAAGCGCTACGACTTTGTAATGCTTTCTGTCGTGCTGCCTTAACCGCTGGTATATCAGATATGTGATGTTCTTCGTACTGAAGCTGGTCAATGGCAGCGTGGCTTGACAGATGCAAACGCTGTGGCAAGGATACTGTGCTGATATGGTCCATTTGCTCCATGACACGACTGTCGAAGGCGTTCAACACATTCTCCTTGGGACTGACCTGAGTCTGTCGCGCCTTCGATTTCTTCAGAGGCTGCTGCACCGGAGTTACTGTTGATTGTGTTGTAGGTCTTTTGACTCCACCGATATGTTGATATTCCAGAGGAGGCCAGGCTGGCTTTTCAAGCCGGAAGTCCTTTGCTACAAAAGGTTTGTTGGACTTGAACACGATATCGCTCCAAGGAACAGCCCTCTTGCTTTCTGAGACTTGTTGTACACCATTTTCGTTAGCGACCTCTGCAACCAAGCTACCACCAGGAGCCTGGGTGAGGGCACCCGAGGACTTTTGACCTGCCTTACCTAGGAAGAATGGATGAGTGGTTTTCGTTACATCCTTCATTCCAGTCATCGCAATTAACGGCCTTGCAAGGCTCTGGTTTTGGACTCGAGGTTTATGAGGTTCAGACAGAATTGATTGAAGCTTGGCCCCAATTGATTCCGGTTGTGCATAGCCAGGGGTGTATTTCAGAATCACGATTAACGTTTGTGTGAACTTCCCTTTCCTCAAAGTCATTTTCGTGCTGCTTTGGGCACTTTTTGTTGCCTCAATGTTCGACTTCTGCGGAGCCACGTTTTCTTCTGGTGGACTCGATTGAAATAGCGTGCCTTTGGCGCTAACTTGCATCGTCTTCTTCCTCGAGGTGCGCTTGGCTTTTGATGGGGTAAGAGTAAGTCCTCCATTCTTATCCTCAGCGGAATCGGTAGCCAACAGCTCGTTGAGTTTCGGTGTCCCTTGCTGCTGAATAGCTGTCGACCTGGGGGGTCGGCCTCTACGTTTCTTTGGCGTATTGGATGAGACCTGCGTAAAGTCCATATCCGGTTTCGCCTCATGGTGGGCCGCGAGTGGCAACACTTCGAGATCATGCTGCTCTCGTACAGGGTCTTCGGCTTTCGAAGTCGTTTCATTGAGATTCTGTGTGTCGGACTGTCCCTCACTAACTTGTTCTGTTTCTACACTGAGTTTCCTCCTTTTCCTGCGATCGTTGTCCGAACAAAAGGCGTGGCTAAGGGTGGGAGACAACATGATAGTCCTTTGGTCATGTGCGCGGGCCTCGGAGAGGGCTTCGTATGCATTGGCGTTGATAGCCGATTCATTGTCTTTGTGAGCATCGTGAACATGGTTGGTATCGGTATTCTGGTTACGCACGAGCCATTCGTGGTTTTGACGAGGCAACTGTGTGTTGGATTTATTGTTCTGCTCTTGTGGGACTAAATGGATCAGTTATTGAATAACGACATTGAGGTTTTGCTAACCCTGTTTGAAAAACGAATACATGAAGTTGTACTTTCGTTATGCAATATGCGTCACAGCAGACGTCGTTGCGCAGTATGTGCTGAGTGCTGGCAAGATGGACTCCGGTCAGTCCAGAACATCGGATCAGACAGTGTTCATTGGAGAACTAAGACCAGACACATTCAATTGTGGTGATGAGTGAAGAATACCTATATCGAGAGTAATATTGTAAGTGGATCGGTCGAGACGCGTCTTTGCGGAAAAGTCGCGTGTTACAGTGTCGGCGTCATGAGGTCCACCACAAGTTCCTCAATTAAGGTGTACGGGAGATCGACATGAGCTAAGTCGCATCTGACCCTCACTTCGATAACGAACCTTTCAAGTTGACCTAACATTGTAACAAGTCATGACTTTGAAGTGACTCGTGTGAGTAGGTAGGTATGTGTGAAGCGCTTAGTACAACAGAAAATGAGCGAGCAACATGATGGAAGTCGTGTATTTAAGACTTCATGACCTGTTCAAGATCCGACTCGCTGTCACGTGATCTTTTCATTTCATCGGGAATTTTTTGGAGAAAAGTCCAAAATTCAATTCTCGAGAATTGGGCTTACACATTTTTGTCACGGCATGGAGATTGAGGAACCAGCGTTGCTGGCGAAGTTGCCGCGAGCAGGCTTTCAAGGTAATGGTAACATAGGCTTCGGCCAAGTGTATGGTCTTCAGAATGACCAACGCAAAAAGCGTCAAGAGATGTGCGCCGCAATCGATGGGAATTCTATCAATATTATTGAGGTGAGGGTACTCAATTCGTAAACGACTTGGCTGACACTACTTTAGATAGTTAACGGCAGAAATCTTGCATCATGGCCGGTACCTACTGATACCACCTTCCTTTCGAAACCATACTCGGAAAGAATTAAAGGCGAGGATGGTGCGTTCTACCGAAAGTCGTGGTGTGTTGCGCAGCGGAGAGGCCAAACGTTGGTTGAATGCTACCAAGAGGTCAGGAGGGGCAAACAAAGCACGCATACCACTTCGAGCTGCAAAACCTCGACCACCGCTACTGGCATCGTCTGCTTGGAAGTGGTGAATAACAATACTCGAGATGTGGTAGTCGTGGGAGAAGATGGTCATGTCACGATAGTGTCACAAGCTGATGTCGTCTTAAAGACGGAATTTGAGCTTAGGGAATTATTGGGCTCTGTCAAGGTCCTAGCAGCCCAATGTCTCACGACTCTAGCTGCACAATCGTCAATCTTCAAATCACGTCCGGATCTGGCCTCGAATATCCATGAGACTGATATAGTGCTCATTGCAGCTTACGCTCTGACCACAGAGAATCAGCATGACTCGAGCAGCCTACATGTCGGCATTTGGTCCTTCAACAGTGAAATGCCCTTGAAAGCTGAAGCAACGGTACATCCGATTGTTACCCACAAGCTCGAGCTTCACAACGTCAAGGCAGCCGGTCGGAGGTTTGTCTTCGGAGTTGATGCTCGCAAACTTGAGATCTGTGACAACTTGTCAACCACAACTTTTGATCTTACCACGGTTACACCACAGCGACTATCATCGAGGAAACATATGACGCCTGATCAGACGTCCGAGATTGAGCTTACGAACAACATCCATCTTTCAATCTCTCAAGGACTGCTTCAAATCTACAACACTAAGTTTAACTCTCTGCTAGCAAGTACTTCACTTAGTAGATCGATGCTCAAACGAAAAAGGAATGAGCCAGCGTTCATGCGCTTGTCGACTCTCGCTTATTTCGCGCAGTTGAGGCGTGTAGTGGCTTCGGATGGTACCTCATTATTTTCAATCGACATCCTTGCCGATAGTGCAATGCAGAATCCGTTCAAAAAGAGCTCCATGCTCATTGGGAACATCCTTCGTGGTGCACAAGACACGCATAGTCCATCAAGGCCTGGCAAGGCAGGAGCCAAACAAGATTTTGCACTTGGATCCTCCTTTACTAATGAGCTTGACGAGCTGGTCACAAAGAATGATGTAGGTGGGTTTCAGAAGAAGTTGCTACAAATCCTTGAGGTGGACTCATTCAACAGCCTGAAGCGAACAAAGGTCTCGAGCAAAATGCTTGATTATCTTCTCAACAAAATGTTCAAGCTTGAAACAACTGGATCTTCAGACAAGGAAGTACACAAGCTCAAAGCTGTGTTCCTCGTCCCCGCACTTATAGAATGGCTGGCAATAAATGGGCTACTGGTTGATTACCACGTATTCAAAGCTGTCAAAGCCAACACCGCTACGAATGTTCGGTCCACTGGAGAAGTAGCTGAGGCGTTACTGGCTACTGGTTTAGATCTAAGCGTTGTGCAATGTTGGATCAGCAAATCACCAATTCTTGAGCCAGCTGCCCTCAGCCTCGTCATCAAAAGTCTCTTGACCAAGGCACTAGCACAATCAAACGAACACATGCAAGCAACGCTCGCATACGAATCAAGGTCGGGTGTCGATGAGCCCACATTTACGCAGGAGCTTGTTATTGGAGCCGGTCCTGATGAACTGACGGTTAGCACTACTACAACTATTTGCCTAGCTCATGCACTCAAACGACTCGCCCTCGCTGGACCCGTTGTTGTCTCTAAGCAGCTGCGGAAAGTTTTCATGCAGCAGGAACTGCTTGCACTCATTCAATTTCTACGCCAACAACTGTACCTAGGAGGATTTACCCGCTTGGCCAATGCTCGCAAATACCCAAGCCCACCTTCTTCTGTAGTCAGCGATGTGGAAGATTACAACACCAACCCGAATCCCCAAATCTCTCTGAATGGCATTGTCGTGCTCTTGAACGCTTGTATAGATGCGCTTGGACCGGTCGGCATACTTGGTTCTGAAGAGCACGAGGAGTTCATTCAAAATTTGTTGCCAGATTTGCTTTCTGAGATCACGAGCGCAATGCAGGCTGTGGAGGAGTCGACTTTGCTTCAAGGGCTTGTGCGTGAGACATTACGTTATGTAGAATCTGTGGAACGACAACCGTTTGAAGTGCGTTCCAAGATGCAGAAAGATCTTGCAAAATCAACCCGAAAGGGTGAAATTGTTACAATATATGCCGAACCAGACAGCGAAGAGGCTGGGGTGATAGCTGGATCAGCGTTGCCATTGAGCCTGAAAGCGGAAGAAGATATAGATAGTTTTAAGGTACGCAAAGGTGGAGGGCAAGTGTCTAAGCGGTCGACAAGAGAGATGGGTATGCTCAAGGACAGGTTGAGGTCCAGCTATTCTTTCGAGAGACTCATTCTGTAGCTGACAATACAAAACTCCTCGTTCAGTCGTCCAATATTGATGGTTATGAAGTCTCGTTGTGGTTCTAGTGTGAAGTGAGAGCTGAGAAATAACTGACAGGGATTTGCTGTTCCTGCATGTCTCTACTGGCACTAACGCTTAGCTGCGCCGCGTGTATCGAACAGAGCGCCTCCACCTCCCAGCCCCGGGTCACCATCTTTGACTTGAGTTCATCCATGTAACGTCAATTCTCACGCGAACGATCGTCGTAACCCAATATTACGAGAACCACTACCAGACTACAATTCCAAATACCTCAAGCAGTAACCAGTAGGTGCCCGCTTGCCAGATAACAACTTCTGGGAAAAGTCTCATCCCAAACTCTCCGCAAGCGCCAGTGAGCGCTTTACATCTTGTTCAGAGCCACAACACAGGCTTCCGGTGTCGAGGGACAGCGCCTCAAGCGATGATACAACGCTCGACATAACGACGGCATCAATATCGCTGAACGAGTTTCGCTGCGACAAGGAGCAAACATGGCATCATTTCCTAGTGGCATAGCCTACCATGCAGACTCGGATGCCGACGATGAATTCGAACGAAGTGTCATGACCTCTCCTACACATGTGCATACAGACTCCGACACTGAATCGGAATTACCTTCGAACGAACATACTCCCACCACTTTTGGCACACCACTAGACGATGGCATAAGACCAAGAACGGTGATATCAGAGTGGACTCCAGACGAGTGCGCTCAGTTCATAGCGAGCCTAGGCTTGCGCCAGTATGGCGAGGCCTTTACGGGTATGGCAGATTTCCTTAGGGAAAGACGACAGGCTAATATCGGTCAGAACACGGCATCGTGGGTGAAGCATTGATCGCACTCAAGCATGAGGAATTGAAAGAGATGGGAATCACAAGCGCCGGTCACAGGTTGAAGATACTGAAAGAAGTGTACGATATTAAGATACGTCAAGATGTGCCGGTAGAGCCAGACGATTACATTCCACTATGTGAGCAGTTAACCCAGCGCGGTGAGTACGAGGCTAACATTAGTTGAGCCGCCGAACAGAATCCTCAATACGAAATGGCCACTAAAGATGACATCCTTAAACTCACAAATGCCATTATGAGACTTCGAGATGACAGAATCATGCACCTGGAAAGCCAACTTACCAAACTCGCCGACGACTCTCGCAAATTGAGAACAGAACTGTGGCCGCTCTTCAAAATGGTCAAAGAAAACCAGCCACTTCCCTACAGGCCTCATGATGGGTCTACAGGTAGCCCTGAGTATGCCGAAAATTTCGCCTCCCCACCATTTCCAACAGGAGAGCCAGAGAAGAAAACAAGTCTGTCGCGGACCTTCTCCAAAAAGCTAGGTCTGAGCTCTGGCACACCGAAAAACCATTCACCCACCCACTTCAACTCAACATTCTTCGAAGGCAAGGAAAACTCGGGTGGTTTACTACCGTCCGCTGCCGCCAATGCAGCCTCACATTCACTGACAGCAGGCATGTCTGGTGGACAGGCAGGCGTCGGCATTATAGCCCATCACTCCCCTAATCCAAATACCCTTCCTTCGCCCACGCTACCTTCACCGTTCCATCAACCCCTCGCCCCACGTTCTTATCAACGTGAGACCCCCTCTGCCTACCCTCGCTACGACGGCACGATAGAAGACCGCGATGCGCCATCACGAATTCATACACAACCGCCACCAATACCCTCAATTACTCAAAACCACATGGGCGAACAACCCAAATCCGCCCGTGAAAACAAACCCAACCTCTCCAATCTCTCCAGTGCCTCGACTCTCGTCCCCTCACGCGAACTGTCCGCCTCCGTTCCTCCCCAATCCAGCTCAGGCGCTCTATCACGCCACCTCCGCGACGCCACCGGTTCAGCTGACGGTGGCGCCGAAGATCCTAGTGTCCAAATCTTCAAGTCCTTCCGTGTCGCTCTCGACGATCCATGCTGGAAAGTCCTACCAGCAGCGCTACGGAAGTACAATATCCAAGCTGATTGGCGGCAGTACGCATTATATATCGTATACGGCGACCAAGAACGGTGCGTCGGACTAGAAGAGAAACCACTCGCACTATTCAAGGATCTTGACCGAGAAGGGAAGAAACCGATGTTCATGCTTAGGAAGCTGGCGAACGGCGTTGTAGGGGATGTACCGTCGATGCAGCAGGCTGCGAAACCTGGGGGTGTAGGGATACAGAGCAGTGCATCTAGTATTCGGACTGTCCCTGGTGAAGGGGGGAGGACGCTGCCTGGGGGCATCATATAAAGCTAAGACTTATGATGGAATGAAAAATACGAAACGAAATGAAACGAATGGACGGGAATGAGAGCTTCACTGGCTGCCACTTCTTTGTGTACGACACTGATATATTGATCATTACGACTTGTTGATCATTGATGATGATTTGAACATGGAATGAATGTTGTTTTGTTTGAGGGTTTTCGAGGCTGAGCTTTGAGTCTGGCCGTGATTGGTGCCTCAAAGGCTCAAAGATATACATATTTATTAGGTTCTAATGGCCATATTATACATTCTTTGGCATGTTGCTCTTGCTTTATGAAGCTGTGCTCCTTGGCCATCAATTTGGAAGCGTGAGACTGCTGATGCCCTTCCTTAACTCTAGTGAATTTACCCAGGTATATGCCTCTCCCGCAATGAATCTGAGCAGCAGCTTACCACGAAAATGCCTCGTGTATCTCAGCAGATTTGGCTGACTCCGGATGTTGACCTCGCATACAGTCTTTGAGATGGACATCTATTATCCTATTGCCTGTGCTTCGTTCCTGTTTCCTAGGCCTTCGTCGTCTTTTCCTATACCAGGGACATGAACTGCCTCGTTGCGTCTTCGTATGCTCACAGTTCCATGCTGAGGATAAGTTAGGTCCTTGTGTTGTTGACTTCTCTGAAGGCAAGTGTGTGTTAGATCGCTGAGCTCTTGTCTGGATTCCAGCAGCTGTGGCCCAGATGGAGGAATGAATTGTTCACGATCCTTATACCTCGGGCCCAACATGGTATATATGACATCTCGTCCGTGTACACATACACTGGTATAACCATCTTCCCTTTCCCTTCGTAAGAATAGTCCGTAACAAGCAGTGCTCACTTCAATCATCCTCCACAATCTCAACCTCATCCCTAACCTTATCCTTCAAAAACTCCGCCGCCGCCTCCACAGTCGCAACCGGAATCTTCACATCCGGCAGCCCATCAGGACCAAACCAGCCCTCACGCACCGCAATCGCGCCGTTACTATGCAATCCCCCCACAGCCTGCGTGCTAGTCGGTGTACTCGTCCCCTCCTTCTCGTCTCGTGCCGCAGCACTACTAGCACTCGCCTTATTCATGCCTGGTATTGTCTTCCCACCGCCTTTACCTCCTTGTTCTACGACCGGTTGTCCGAGCGGCACATCCTGCGGAACTTTGACACGGTTCAACACTTCTTCGAACAAGTCCGGGAAGTTCTCGCATTTTCCGGAGCGTAAGAGTTCGAGGGCTAGGGCGCGGACGCGGTCTGTCCAGCCTGTGCGCGCGAGGGAGTCGGAGAGGAGGGCCATTAGGTCTGGTATTGCGGTTGTTTGGTTGCGCAGATGGGCGACTAGGAGTTCGGAGGTGAGTTTGGGCAGAGCGGGGGTTGTGCTGCTTAGGGAGGTGGGGAGGGGGATTGGCATAGGGATGGAGACGGGGTTTGGTGGGTCTGTTGCCATTGTGGTTGGAATCAGTGTTGCTTTGTAGGTGGTGATCTTGGTAAAGGGTGCGTATGTTGGAGATGGCTGGACCTTGGTGATCGTGAAGGGGTGAGTGCCGTGTAGTATTTGTTTGTTGAGACTTTGTCTGCAGTCGTAGCCGTTTCGATGTTCTCAGTTGTGATACAAAACTACTGTAGTCTACAGCACTTGATTCGGGTATGGGCGAAAAAGAAAGTAAGATCCGACTCAGTGATTGACACGGCCGTGAGGTTTGTGGATCATTTGTACTGCTTTGGCCTCGACTTGGTCACGAACAAAGCAACGCGCCAAACATTCGATTCACGTGAGTGTCTGAACTTCACAAGCACAATGTGAAAAGAAAGACAAGTTCTGAGCCCCACATCGCCCGACCTGGGCGAGCTAAAGTGTCGTATACACTTGCTCAACCCAAAGACTTGCAAGTATTTACAGTATAATATCATCACGACTTTACATGTTCGGTCTGTTGCCGTTATTACACATACCCTTTAGCCGGCAGAATTGTGCGATGTGAGACCGGGCCGCGGTGCTAGCAGAAGTAAAGAATCTGTGATCGTTAATGTTCGATACTACTGTAAATGACAAGGAAGCAAGATATAACAGTTTGAGTTGCCTATTGAACAAAAGATCTGGAATATGGTCCTTTGATTTTAAAGACTTGTGTTCATCTCCCGAAGCAGTTTTTCTTGATCTTCCTGACACTCTAGTGTGAGAGGATGAGCAGGCCCGAGCCCGTCTATACAACCTTGAACAGCTCGGTTGTAGAGTTGCAAAGCTTCTGTGTATTGCCCTT
>Ga0115848_100339_pt1 | contig 17337 bp, 10 predicted proteins | sample InSIn3gowninarea_FD_83862 | JGI IMG/M metagenome (GOLD analysis project Ga0115848, IMG submission 83862) | reverse complement strand
AACAGATTATTTGCAAACACCTAGACCTGATATATACAATCTGGCATGTGTAATGGGTGTTAATTGTACCACTAATAAACCAGCATATCGGTGCATCAACATTAACTCTAGTTTAATAAACGAAATCATAGATAGTGCCTAATCTTCTATTAGATAGAGGCGGTAATTAAGTAAGGTGTGTTAGTCATATTTAAGTAGTTTTATCTTCAAGTTCGTTTAGGCTGATTTAAAAGGTATTAAGACTAAGTCCTGCGTTTACTACAATGTGTAACATGTTAACTCACCCACAACAAAAATATAGCAACTTGTTAACCGTTAAACTGCACCATACTCAGCAATATACGGCTAGGTTTGGAAAAACCGCATGCAAACCCCTATATATTTAGATGGTTAAATTTTAATTTTTCTAAATTTAAACCTATTATGTTTAATTGTTTAGTTACTTAGTGGAATGGTTGACTAAGTTGTTTGGAAGCAGTCAACCTACTCTACTTTTTCCTAGGGGCTTATGGTTTAAGCTATATCACCTAGTGTAAATACCCTTTTTGTATTTCGTTTTATCTTAAATAAATAATGTCTAACTTAAATAGAAGTAATTTCCAAGGTCATCCTTTTCATTTGGTATCTCCATCTCCTTGACCAATATTTACCTGTATTAGTTTATTAACTCTTACAACATCAGGTGTATTAACAATGCATGGTTTTTCTAACGCACAATACTGATTACTATCTGCATTTATATTATTACTGTCCAGTATGTTTTTCTGATTTAGAGATGTTATCTCAGAGGGAACTTACCTAGGTAATCACACTTTAGCAGTACAAAGAGGTTTAAATATGGGAGTAGCTTTATTTATAGTAAGTGAAGGATTATTTTTCTTAGCAATATTTTGAGCTTACTTTCATAGTGCGCTATCACCTACAGTGGAATTAGGTGCACAATGACCTCCAGTAGGTATAGAAGCAATTAATGCTTTTGAATTACCTTTACTTAACACAGTATTATTGTTGGCATCCGGTGTTACTATTACTTACTCACACCACTCATTAATACAAGGTAACAGAAATGGAGCCTTATATGGTGCATTATCTACTATATTTTTAGCCTTAATCTTTACTGGTTTCCAAGGAGTAGAATATTCAGTTTCTTCATTTACTATTTCAGATGGTGCATTTGGTTCTTGTTTTTACTTCGGAACTGGTTTTCATGGATTACACGTTATAATAGGAACAATATTCTTAGGTGTAGGTTTCTGACGTCTTTTAGCATATCACTTAACAGAAAATCACCACCTAGGATTAGAAGCAGGTATATTATACTGACATTTTGTAGATGTAGTTTGATTATTCTTATTTTTATCAGTTTACTACTGAGGTTCTTAATCGAACTATCAAACTTACAAATAAAATAAAAAACCTAGTTTCAAACCGGACTTAAATCGAAGCCTAATTTAAAAGCTTTGGTTTTTTTCTGGGGTTTTAAGACTTAGTGCTAAACGGTTTAAGAAAAACGTCTTTTTGGTTTAATGCTTTTTTCCGGTTTTAAGACTTAGTCCTAGCGTTTTTAAAAAACGTTAATAATACTATAAAGTAAACCGTGTTTTTTTTTCTGTGGTTAAGTTCCAATAATAATTATATTAAACCTTTATAGGATAGGTACACACCACTAAATGTTTAATTAGATTAATAATAAATAAACCCATTGAAACAAAACGCTTAATTTAATGTTAGCACTCGAGTTTGCTACAAAAAAATAATGTTAAACACGTTTAAAGACTTAGTCCCATATTAATGTATCTAGCTTAAATAAATTAATTATTTTATTAGTTATGTTTTATAAAGCAATAACAATGTAATTTTATTTAATACATATATATCCTAATATTTACAAACACAAACTTAGATGATAATTGTATAAATAAAAATACTCTTATTAGCTTAATGGTAGAGCAGGATACTTCTAATATCTGGATCCAAGTTCAAGTCTTGGATAAGAATAAAACACCTAACCCGGTTAGCGTGCTATCACAAATCTAGCATAAACTACGGAACGAAACCATTCTAAAAAAAAAAAAACCTTATGAATTTATTTAATTATTACTCTTGAAAAAACAACCTTGAAAACGAAATAGATTTCATTAACTGCAATGAAAGTGCTGATTCAAAACACAAAAATATAACTATTGCCAATAATGGATTGGAGTATAAACAAAAAACAGGTATACCGCGTCATCATGCTCCTGCTACAAAGGAATGGAGAGATAGCGTATACACCTATAACAAAAATGGCAGTAAAACTATACCATCTGCATACAATAGAGTAAATTCGTTGATAAATAGTTACTTTAATTTAAGTCCATTATACGAAAATAAAAGATCTAAGCGTGTCGATGTGCTGGTTTATTAGTGGTACAATTAACACCCATTACACATGCCAGATTGTATATATCAGGTCTAGGTGTTTGCAAATAATCTGTTAAAAAAGCATGGGCAGAACCTGATAAATAGTGCTCTGTTAAAGCTCTTGTACCTAACTGGCTTTGCTGGCTCAAAGCGTTAGCTAAAGCAGTTAAGAGTGGTTGGTTTATACCTCTGAGGTTATATGCGAAAAACCCTTATGTTATTACATTTGGTCCCAACCCTTAATAACCTCTAGGTTTAACTTGACTTTTTTGTGCAGGTAACATATACATTGCCACCTAAACGCAATTAAGCCAAAAATAAAAAAATAACTACGTGTTATTTTAAAATAATTTTAACGTTTTAAGACTTAGTCCTAGCGTTTAAAACGTTAGTCCTTAAACGTTAAAAAAACGCTAAATAAAACCTGTAAATATTAACATAGGATTAGTCCTAGTAATAGCAGTTGTCTTGGTTTAGATAAATCATTTTCCGACAATTAATACATACAACTTACCACCCAGGTAAATAAAAATAAAATATTGTAGCAGGGTTTAATGTTAAACTATATTATATTATACCGTATCAAAATAAAGTATATGATACAGCTTTTGGTTTTACAATTATTGTATTTGTATTTACAATTTACCGAAACTTTTATTAAAGTTAGACATTATATAGGACTAAGTGTTTAAACGTTACATATAAATAATTAGATTAACATTTTTATATTAAATCTAAAAATTTCTCTGGTATTTAGCGTTTTTTTTAACGTTTTAACGTTAAAACCTGTTTTTATTTAAGTACATCTTACTCAGGATTTGAACCTAAAACTAGATATTAGGAGTATCCTATTATACCATTTAACTAATAAGACTTTTTTTTATTTTTTTTTTTATTTTATGGTTGTTCGGATACAAATAAGCCGGATTCTGTGAGTACATATAATTCTAAATAAACGATAAGATAGAGGATTGACATCTCAAATACATATAACAGCTTGGTTTAACGTTTTAACGTTAAAAAGTTCTATGTAATATATTCTCTACGTAAAACCAAAGTTTTAACTTTTAATTTCTATCTATTTATCAATGGACTTTCCCACGTGATTATATAATAATCACACTTTGTGTTTGTATCACGAACGAAAAACACTGCTTTTATTGGGTTATTCTAAGAATTTCTTTTTAGTGATAACTCATATATAGCAACAACAGGTGTTTATGGTAGGTGTCTATCTAAATTAACCAATACTTCCCAGAACAATGCGGTTACGTGTGCATGTAAATTATTTAATTCTATAAGATCTATATCATCTCTCTCGCTTAGTGCTACGAAAGCTTGGTGAGAGTGGTCGATTTCTGTAAGAATAGGATATATTTGAGTATCCAAAGGAAATTCAGCAACCATACCAAAATTTGGTATATTTAATATATTATAAGGTAGTCAGGGCAGAAAGGCAAGGTTTTCACGAACTGTTTCGCGTGCATCCATCATATTGTCATCATGTACCTGTAAAGCATCGGATATAGCTCTATGGATATCTGAAATCGCAGTCATGTAAGGCAAAGTTTCAAGAATCGGAGTAGTGTCCTCAATAGGTGGTTCTCAATTCTGAGTAAACCGGTTTAGCTCAGGATCTCCATTCCAATCAAACGGGTCCCAATCAGGTATATAAGGTGGAGTAAAATCAGGTTTTGGAAGCGCTTGTTTTCATACCTGTATAGGTGGATTATAAACATTAGTCCTGTTTCATACTATACGTCTTATATGTGAGGCAAAACCTGATAGTGTATCATAACTCTTAAAAATAAAATTTAATAACCTAGGATTAAAATACGCGGCATTAGCAAAAACAGTGACTAATATAGGTACAAAATATTGAGTATATTTATGGCCCAGCAAACACAATTTAGCGATCAATAACATTCAAGGGCTGTATTCGCATACACCTATCTCAGTAGCACTTGTAATGGCATTAACCGAATCGTGTACGTTATCAGGGCTAAGCACCTTATTTTCGACTTGTATATTAGGGCTGGGCATGAAATTTCTAAGTACTGAATTAGGTATTGTCGGTCCAAGATCTTGGTACAGAGTTTGGTAAGGACCCGTAGTACCATTGAAACCTAAACGCATAAATTCAAACACATAGCCAGCCGGATTACCTAAATTATTTAGTAAGTCTGTTTGTGATGTGAACAATCCGAAACCATCCTGTTTAGTTCTAACAGTGATAACGGCATTGTTTACATTAAAACAAGCAAATATTGAAGTTTTTTTTCATATTATTATATTCAGATTTGTCATATTTAATGTAATTCAAGTGTGTCCTTAATATAAGAACACGACAATACCACAAACACCTGTGCCTGGATGAATGCGATACCAAACTCTAAACCTGAAAATGCTATGATAAATCCTAAAGGAAATAACCCTAAAAAAAAGAATACAATACCAGAAGTCATAATGTTATAAGTAAACCCACTTAAAATGTTTAACAGCATGTGACCTGATAATATGTTTGCTGCTAATCTTAAACCTAACGATACATTTCTAGCTAAGTATGAAATAAATTCTATAAGTACTAATAATGGTAATAATGCCAAGGGACAACCTGCAGGTACAAATAAAGAAAAAAATTCTAAACCGTGTTTGTTTAAACCTAACAGCGTAGCTCCTAATACTACTGTGAAACTTAATGAAAATGTTAATATAAAGTGGCTTGTTGAAGCAAAACTGTATGGTACCAGACCTATTAAATTATTAAATAAAATAAATACGAATAATGTATACATTAAAGGAAAGTAAACTTGTCCGTTTTTCGCGTTTATTTGATTTACAACTATACTGTGTACTGTAGCGTAAACAGTTTCTTGACCTATTGATCAACCGTTTGACACAATTCTGTTGTTGTTAGTTGCTAATAAGTTCAACATAGCGATTATAAATCCAGCTATTGTTAAGTATAAACCTATGTTAGTTAGAGAAATAGATAAATTACCTAAGACTGGTGCGTCTAAACTTAGTAAATTTCTAATTTCAAATTGATCTAAGGGACTTGTAATATTCAAAAAGTTATTCATATTAGTATATGGTTTAAGTATATATTTAAAAAATAGTAAAGTAAAAGCTATATATATTTACATTCTGCAGTAGCAATATTAATTTTACTTAAAAATTTAGTTTTATGGTAACTACCAATAATATTTTAGCGATAGGTCGGGAGCTAAGCTTAATTTTTACGGTTTAAAAGGTTTTAACCCTGGAGGGGTTTTTATTTTTTTTTTTACACTAAGTCCCATTAATAAGACGCGATTAAAAATTACCCTCACTTAGCTCTATCACCAAAATAATATTTTAAGTTTTAAACCTAAGTTTTTAAAGTTTAATTAAAGTTTACTGATAAATACACGTGTAGAGAATAAACGGACAAATCTTGGCAAAACATATTTTGAAAATATGTAAATTAAAGTTACAAGTACTATAAATGTAAATGTTACTTGGTTAACAAAGTAGAATGGTACTAGTTGTGGCATTTTTTTTTAATATTTACAAAATTGTCATATGAATTTTTCGACGATATCTAATTAAAGGCTAAGGATTTAAAGGTAAATGGTATAGGTAAAGGATTTAAAGCTAAATCGTATATACATATAAATATACAAATATAAGCTTGAATAACTACAAGTGTCCAGATTCCAACTGGAATATATATAGTCGATAGCTAAGATGTTTTGTCGATTAAACTACACTGGTCTTTTTTTTTATTTGTATCAAAAACAATAAATATTTAAGAAAAGAGGTAATATACGTGCAAAAGCCTAGACTGTTAAAGGGCCACTAGTCAAGAGGTTAGAAATAAATCCACTTGTTATATAATAGTAAAATGACGTACAAATACTAAGAAAAACATATGGTTTACCCATTGTTGTCTCTAGCAGTTCTTGCAGCTAAAACAAAATCCCCCTGAGTTTTTACCCCGCAAAATACCCTTTTTTCTATATTAGCGCCTGATGTTATCGCATTTTTAAAATCAGTACGAAACTTAACATTAGGGTTACGTGCCAATTCTTGTAAAAATAGGTAACTTGGACTATTATGTAATATACCCACATCAGAAAACGTATATATCATATTACAATTTTTGTTGGCTAATCTTATTCCTGCTTCCTGGATAAAACCTCGGGATCAAGTATCGGCAAACGGTTGATTTCTAGCTGGGGCAGTAAATTTAGCAAAATTCAATTGACGTGAATTTTTTCAAAAGTCAAATCAAGACATCCTTTGTGAATCAAAAGACAAATAAAGCGCACTAGTAAATTTTGTACAAGTATCTTCGGATGAGTCTGTAGATTGAGCTGGTACGAGTCTTGGATCAATAGGTTGCCTACTAACCACATAATTATTAGCAGGTGAAGATGGTTCACCTACATTATCCCTAGGCGCAAGAGGAACAGTACTACGTGAAGGAGGCTGGCCCGTATTAATGTTAGTACTCGTAGCAGTTTTTTTAGCCGCTGGTTCCGGATTTGTACTTTCATTATCGGAATCCAGAGTTCTTTTACGCGATTCTGCTGGATCCGGAATAAGTGGTGGACCACATCCACCACTGGGACCCGGACCACCAGATGGACCCCCGCCCCCGGTAGGTCCGGGTACCGGACTACCTGGAGCTGGATTTAGCATGTTAGATAAATCCATTTTAGGGAATAAGATATCACGATAGCAAGCTAAATTAAATATAATTAATGTAATACATATATCTTGGATTATATAAATAGACCACAAGAAACCTAAGATACATGCGAGACAAAAACCAATAAATCCAATACTTAATCTTGTAATTAGAAACTCGTATTTATTTACTAGGGTTAATTTTTCATCATAGTATTTATTTCAAATTAAAAAAATTGCATATAAAACCCCGATCGCTAATAATGTTACCAAACCTACAAAAATAATAGGAAAATCTTTAAGATTTTCTAATATTAAATGTTTTAATTTTAATCTAGTTATATATATAAATATATATGTAAGTGCAAAAACACCTAGGTTTCAAATCGTTAATGTTGCCTTGACATTTCAATACACTTGTTGTATTTCCTGTCCATGGTAATGTAGATGTTGAGATAGCGTGTTAAAAGCCAATACAGGTTTAACAGTTATAGAGTAATAGTTTCACTAATACTAAGCTTCAGGTCTTGAATTACTGAGTTAATTGCAAGACCATAACCGTAAAGCAGGGATTTTATTACAAAACTACTATAACGAATAACCTGGGTATTTATTACAAAACTCTGGTTTGTTTACTTTCAATAGATAACGCGTTTTTTCCTAGTTCAAATGCAAACCCTAGGGTAAGAACCATAAAAAAAATCAACATAACAAATAAACCGAAACCAGCGTTGACGTATGCACTCGCTATATATGGATACACCAATAATATTTCTAGATCAAATAATAAAAATAGCAAGGCAAAAATGAAGAAAGATATACTAAATTCACTTCTGTTTTGTCCAGTGAATGAATGAAATCCACATTCGAATGCACTATCTTTCTCTTGGTAAGGGTTATGAGGACCGAATATAAAATTAATAGCTAATAAAATAATTGCGAGTATAGGTATAAATAAGATAAAAAAAGTCATGCTTGACATTATGGTTTAAATAGTATAAGAGTTAAAATATTTGCCATATTAAACCATTCGTTTGGTATGTATATAAATAATAGTAATATTAAACTAAGTATAGAGATACTCGTAGTGATTCCACTCGATAAAACTATGTTCTCAGTTTTGAAGTTTAAGCTTGGATCCGTGTTAATCTGTCCAGTTAAATCTAACGCTTTTAGATCAGGATTTAACATATAATCATGTTGGAAGAAAAATATTTGTTTAATAACATTTAAGTAGTAAACTGCCCCAATAACACTGGTTAATATAGCAACTAAAGCCATAAAAACAAACCCGTTATCTAACGCAGCACTTAACACCATCTGTTTAGCGAAAAACCCTATCAGGGGTGGTACCCCAACAAAAGAAAATAAACTTATTGCTAAACTTAGGGCTAAGTAGGGATTTATGTAAAAATAACCTTTTAATTGGCTAACTAGCTGTAGAGGTGAATTATTTTTATCTGATAAACCATCTTTATGTTTCTCGTCTTTATATACATACAAATAGAAACTATAACCTATGGAAACTAAAATAATAAAAGCATTTAAATTAGATATAGTATATGCTATGATATAAAATACATAAGCCTGAATTGATTCTATACTATTTATACTTAATCCTAGTAATATGAACCCTACGTGGCTTATCGTACTATATGCAAACAACCTTTTTATTCTGGATTGTGTTAGACCTAATACTGATCCTATTATTAAAGAAAATAAGCTACTCACTAGTAAACCGTTAGTTCAAGAAAATACTAATAGTGTTTTTTCAGTGTAATACACTAATTCTAAGAAAAATATAAAAATGGATATTTTTGCTATTATAGCTACAAATGTTGTAACTATTGTTGGTATAGCATCATACACATCAGGACTTCAGAAATGGAAAGGTGCAGCAGACACCTTAAATAAGAACCCCACTGATAATATTATTAACGATAAATGTATGTAGTACGGTTTATATCACGTCAAATATGTAGAATGGTTAGGACCTATGTCTGATGACACTTCTGATATGCTACTTATAACATAAAGACCATCTAGACTTGTTGTACCTGAATTTGCGTAGAGTAAACTTGAGCCTAACAAGATAAAACAAGATGACAGACCACCCAGTAAGAAATAAGTTAATCCTCCACTAGTTGCAGGTTCAGAATCTCTATATAAGGTTGATATTATATACAGTCCGTAACTTTGTAGTTCAATAGACAGAAATATAGATACTAGATCACTTGCACTCATTAAAAATACCGCTCCCGTAACAACAAATACTATTATTAAAGAGTATTCTAGTATTCTGAACTGCTCTCCCATTTTATTCGATATCTTGGTTTTATTATACAAAAAATTTAAAAATAATACATTATATAAACTCGTATGTTGTTCCACGTATACTTTTCTAGGGTAAAAAGACGTTAGGGTCAATATTACTGCTGTTATAACCAAAACAAAAATATTGAAGCTTTGTGTAAAAGCTGTTACATGAAACAAACCTCCAAACAAACCTATACCCTTATCTAAGCATAAAAGAAATAGGTTATTTAAGCCAATCAAGCTTCCGGTCATTAATGATAACAATACTACTCTAGAAAATAATATGGTTCTGTTCTTTCTCAATGTAAGTGCATTAGAAATCAACAGGGCAGTTATTAAACAAAGTAACATAATTTTTTTTTTTATTATTTGTTTTCGCTAGCTAATTCTATTAAACTGTTTTCTAATAAACTTACGGCTGGAACTACAATTAAGAAATGTGCAAAATATAACACAGTTGATATTTGTCCAAATTCTATGAATGGTGTTTCAACGTGTTTAGCACCTAATTGCATTAAAAGTAAGAAATTAGCTATAAATATAAAGAAAGCTATTTTACTTAATGGTCTAAATTGTATACCTCTACTTCTACTTAAATCAGTGAAAGGCATAGCTAATAGTATTAAGATTGCTGAAAACATAGCAATAACACCTAATAACTTGTTAGGTATTGATCTTAATATAGCATAGAATGGTAAAAGGTATCATTCAGGTACTATAGCAGGAGGTGTTTGCATTGGGTTAGCCATAACGTAATTTTCACTATCACCTAAAACATTAGGCATAAAGAATACAAATATAGATAATACTACAATAAAGATAAATACTGTAATTAAATCTTTAAACACGAAGTAAGGAGCAAAAGGTAATCTATCGTAGTTACCTGATACACCTAATGGGTTACCTGAACCAGCACTATCGTGTAAAGCTATCATATGCATTATAACTAAAGCAGCTATTACGAAAGGTAATACAAAATGTAAAGCAAAAAATCTGTTTAATGTTGCATTATTTACAGAAAATCCTCCTCAAATAAATTCGACAATATCTTGTCCTACTCATGGTATAGCACTCATAAGGTTAGTAATAACTGTTGCCAAATCTTAAGTTTGCTTATTATGTCTTATGACTTAATAGTTTAAAACAAGCAAATCATGTACCTTATACATACTCAAATAAAGTATTTGTATTTATATACAGTATAAGGCCTTGTGTACATAGTTATATGTAAAAGATTCCGACTGTACATTGAGCATCATTTCAGACACCTGCGGGTGGACCAGTCTGTAGCGATATTTTATTATACCGACGGTCTCGGTACTAAACAAATACTTTTGACCGTATTCACCTGCATTGCTATAAGATAAAAGTTGTTGCATATTTCTAATAAAAATTACTATACACACTATCTTATAACTATATGTAACTTAGATTATTTTATATTTCATTTCACTTATTATATAGGCACTAACTATATCTGAGAGATTTTTCATACTTTCTTTTCGCACATATATAATATATTGGTTTTCACTACCCGCAGATTGTATTGAAGATTTAATCTTATATTTATCAAACAAGACTTTTACAAGCAATGCACACTCATCGAAAGTAAAACTATTTGTACTAAATTTTAGTCCTTTACCCACTTTACCTCCATCATCCATTATTCAAATTGCCAATGCTAAAGGTGTAAGATAGTTACTTATAGTATTAGGTACACACTTTCTTCCATTAACATAAAACATACTTCTTATTCAATTAAAACTGGAATATGTTCAAGTATGTAATCTAACAACTTTACGAACTTTACCATTTATACCTAATCTAGTAGAAACTTTAGGTAATAAATTGTTACAGTATCCTTGCTTGGATAGTAAGTTATGTAAATAATACATATAGTCTACATGAGTGTGTTCTTGGTAAAAAGATATTCTTGTACCTAAACCTAAAGATCTCTTTTCTGCGTGTGCATCTCCTAGTAGTGAACCAAAAATTATAGAGATTATGTCTTGATTATGTGGACCTGTTCTATATATCCCGTTAATTTTAGTGATGGGGTTACCAGTTATTGTATTGATAATAACTATGAAAACTGTAAATAAACCTAAGTTAAACATTTGAGGCACAAATTTACCTCATAATGACATTTGACCATATGGTAAAACATATCCCAAGAAAGCTGTAGCCATCATTGTTATGAATATTATAGTACCTAGAGTTCAAACTAACGTTCTTGGTGCTCTGTATGATCCGTAGTATAAACCTCTTCCTATGTGTAGGTAAACTAAGAAGAAAAACGCGGAAGCTGTATTTGAATGTAAGTAACGAATTAATCATCCATTATTTACATCACGCATTATGTGTTCTACTGAATTAAACGCTTCTAAAACGCTAGGGTTGTAATGCATTGCTAATGTTACACCTGTTACAATTTGTATAATTAAACAAAAACCTAGTAATGATCCGAAGTTTCATAAGTAACTTAAATTTGAAGGTTGTGGTGAATCTATAAGATATCCGTTAGCTAAACTGATAAGAGGGTGACTTTTAATTATTCTCATTTTTTCTAAATATATAGTTGATAGGTTTGTTATATCTACAAATCTTTTATGCTTTTTATGATTTTAGCTTTTTTTTTCACTTAATATAACATATGACTTAGAGGTTTTAACACCCCTAATTAAAAACCAGTAATAAGACTTTTAACAATGTTTTTTTTTTATTTTTTTTTTTTATAATGTATAACTTTTACATTACTAATAAGAATTGTGTAAAATATCTCTGATTAAGAATAATAGGACTTTGATAAATAGTTAGGTCTAAAAACAAATACTTATTGTAATTGATAACTAATATATAGGGTATATAATTACATATTATATGTTATGATTCACACAAAAAATCATTTAGAAAACAGACGAATCGAACATCTATACTACCAGTGATGGTGTGCTTTACCAGTTAAGCAAATTTTCTTGGAGGTTTCTTTTTTTTTGTCTTTTAACCTTTTTTTGGATTTTTTTGTGTAGGAGATACGCCTTACCTAATGTTTAATGAAGGAAAACATTTAAACTCTTTGCAGTTTTTATTTTGAAAAGAAAAGACGAGACTTATGCAGAATAAAAACACCGAAATAACACAAGGTCGTAACATTAATTCATATTTTTTTTTTATTGTAGGATTTGTATTTTTATTATTTTTTTCTGGTTTATTTTGATATACGAATAAACAGCTTGCAACACATATAACGCCTATACTATGGCAACGGTAACAAACTCAGCCGGTCCAAGACCTTGTATAGGAATATTAATCACCCAAATTAGCTTCTATATTAGTCCATCCAGTATTTAATACGGATGAAGCCAAATCTTGAAGGAGAGGGAACACCAGACCGGTTAATATCTCTACTGTTCCTGTAACCAAGTCAAATATTTCTCCAGTGAGATTGATTCTATTACAATAGGCATAGAACTGTGTAATATACCACATATTTCTGAACACTGTCCAAAAAACAAACCTTCTCTATTTATAAGAACAGAAAATTGGTTTAGTCTACCAGGGTAAGCGTCACATTTAATTCCTAAAGCTGGACAAGCATATGAGTGTATTACATCCCCAGATGATACGATGAATCTAACGTGAGTTAATTCAGGAAGTATAACTCTGTTATCTACTTCTAACATTCTTAATGCACCATCTTCTAAATCTGATTCAGGTACTAGGTATGAATCGAATTCTAATTCTTCATTATCCTCATTTAAAAAGTCAGGGTATTGGTAACTTCAGTATCATTGGTGGCCTTCTGCAAACACTGTTAAGGAAGGATCTGTAACTTCATCCATTAAATATAATAATTTGAAAGAAGGGAAAGCTATTAATATTAAAATAAGTGCAGGTGTTATAGTTCATATTAATTCTATTAATGTACCATGGTTAAGGTACTTGTTACTAATAGGTGATCTACTGTTAACGTAATTTCTTATTATAGAGATTAATATTCAACCTACACCAAATAATATTATAACTAAGTAAAACATTATGTTATCGTGTAATTCTACTAAAGCTTCCATTTGAGGACTTGCGCTATCTTGAAAGTATACACCTCATGCTCTAGGTGTATCACAAAGACTAAATATTTTGTTGTATAAGTTAATCATTTTTTTATATATATATATATTCTATCTATAGTTTTTAAGCAAATAAGTTAATGTGAAATTTAATAAAAGTATATACTTTATTTTGATGGAATCTAATTAAGGGTAGTAGTGGTGATTATTCGGTTTTAAGACTTAGTCCTAGCGTTTAAAACGTTAAAAAAACGTTTACGTAAATATATTTATTTAAATTAAATATATTTTGGCAGAACAAGTGGTAGACGTTTTTAAAACACCTGTGTTCACACCATAGATATACCTTAGTTTGTTTAGTTATTATTGTTTTTTTTTATTTTAGTTTTTCTAGCGGTAAACCAGATACACTGTACAATTTTTTGGGGTAGGGCAACTTAAAATGCCCTCCAGGGATACGGAGGAATCGAACCTCTGATTTCTGATCTGCAATCAAAACGCAAAACCTTTTGCTACAATATCCCTTTATATGCAACAAATACATTTGTAATGGGTTAAAATAAAGTCTAAGATAACATTACTATTATCTAACTTAAGAAATAGGTGATTCGAACACCTAACCTACCGTGTGTAAAACGGTTGCTCTACCAGTTAAGCTAATTCCCTTTTTTTATGTGTAAGTTTTTTTACTTGGCCTATCCACATAAAGGTTTATAATTATGTAATATTTATTTTTTAACTATTATTAGTAAAACTATACTATAATATCTTTAGACCCGTTATGTTAAATTTTTACTGGTTTTAGATTTGTATCATCCCTTCGTAAACAAAGACATTTTAATTGTAGAATATTTAATGTGTTTTCTTGGATTTGAGCCAGAGGAGAAAATCGAATTCTCATTCTTAATGCATGAAATTAACGTTCTAACCTATTGAACTACTCGGGCTAATATATAGGTAAGTGTATAATAGTATTATATTGTTAAGGGAAACTTAATTCGAAGGCTCCAGCATTAACACAAAACTACGGATTTATATATATATATGTTTTATATATATAAACCATCAAGGAAAAACTAAGTCGTATGGTCTAACGATACAGATTACAACCTGGAGTTAACGGGTGAATACCCTGAATCGAACAGGGAACTTACTGTGCCACATACAGTTGTTCTGCCAATTGAACTATATCCACCTTTTCTTGGAGAGTTTTTTTTAAAAATATAATTTTTTAAAAAAACACTAAACACAAAGTGACACAAAGTGACACAAAAATGACACAAAGTGCTAGGGTAATTAAATCATTGAGTCTTAAGACGCAAAGGCGACGCAAAGACGACTCAAAGGTTTTAAGACATAGTGCTTTAAGATTTAGTCCTTAACGTTTAAGGATAAAAACCCTTTTTTTTTTTTCAAATGTCTAAAATTATGTTGGAGTGATTCGAACACTCAATGGTAAATACCAAAAATTTATGACTTACCGATTAGTCGACAACATATATTACAAATAACACGAAAAATTAAATTCTAGTTTACAAATAACATTTTTATTGTTGTTAAAGATTAGTTGAAAAACCACAATACAAAATAGTGATAAAAGTAAAAGAATAAAAAAGAGAATCTATGATAATAAGGTTAGTTAATATTATTTGAACCTTTATTAACCATTTCTCTTATTTTTTTTATATAACGACGCAAAGGCGACGCAAAGGCATAAACATATAATTAACTTAAAAAGAGATTAACCGATAACTAGGTACGCTACTTATATATTTAAATATACAATATCTACTTATGTGTAAGGCGCGCTAGGGTTTTGTTTTTCCAATTGTTAAATTTTATTGTTGGTCAGGTTTGGTTTTTTTAACGTATGTAACACCCTAATACTAAGTTTTTAACTCCTATTTTAAACACGTTTCCTGTGTTTGCTCTACGATTTTTTATTTAGCGTTTTAACACTTAGTCCTGGTAAAAAAAAACGTTATATAGGTGACAAGACTTGAACTTGCAAGGTATAATCCATCCCATCCTAAGTGGGACCTGTTTGCCAATTTCAGCACACCCATTTAAATTTTTCCCTTAAATTATTATGTAACGTTTTCTTAACCTTTTAAGGTTTTTACACGACTAAATGGATGACTTAGTCCTAATTAATGGTTTAAAGTTACTATTATGGGTTAAGACTAACTCAACGGTTAAACCCGGTAATCCTGTCTAACAATACTATCACCAGCTTTCTGCTTATATATATATATAGGACAGGTATTATTGTGTGAAGGCTGGAGATATAAATTTTTAAGTTGTATACCTACACAAAAGCAATTAATAGGAGTAGGTTAAGCATCTCTATAATATGGAGTTTTTTTAACGTTAAGGACTAAGTCTTAAAACGCATAAAAAACGTTACACTACTAATCTATTCAAAATTAATAATATTATTGTTTGCCCAAGATAAGATTCGAACTTATAACCTAAGCATCTTCAGAGCTCCGCTCAGCCAATTGAGCTTCTCGGGCTTTTTTTTAACGTTTTTTTTGTAAAAAAAAAACGCTCAGGACTAGGTATGAAAACGTCTTTCTAGCAGTACATAACATGTACTGCCCACCGAGTACGGACCCAACCTAGATATGGAAGCCTTACAGTATAGGATTAATATATAGCCTATGTAAAAACATTAAAACCTCTGTAGTTTAATAGCTTACTTTTTTCGAAACTAGGGTTTAAACAGGTACCTGTAACATAAAAATTAAGTTTTTAATATATGTTTTATTGAATGTAATATCATTATAATACGATGTTTTGGAGATATTAGGACTCGATCCTAAAATAACGATATGCAAAATCGCAGTTTTACCAGTTAAACTATATCCCCTTTTAGAATAAATATTTGTAAAGTTTTACTAAGGTTTTCTTAAGCTAAAAAAAACCCGTGCAATGATAGAACTATGCGCTTAGTGCTAAAAGCCAGAAAAAAAAATAAAAATATTTAGGTTCAATATGCAATAACCCACTCGGGACTCGAACCCGAGATGTGACAGTGAAAGTGTCATGTCTTAACCTCTTGACTAGTGGGTCTTTATAGTACCGCCCCGCCACGCGGGTACTAGTGGTCACCTCCATTAATATACTTGAGTTTTTTATATCGAGATCTTGTATTTAGTTTGCTCAACGTCTAAAAAACCCTCTGAGGTTGATTTAGGTTTACTCATTACTAACCCAAGTTGATTTTTTTGAAACACAGTATGTGCCCTCCTTTCTTTCATTATTCTAAAAATCAATATTTTCACCCTAACTATTAAATATTAATCTAATAAGATATTTACTCCGACCTTGCGGTGAGTGTATACAATATACAACACTATCCAACCATAAACTAATAGTTAATAGTTATCTGTACTAATTTATGTTCAATGTTTTCAACCTAAATAAAAACCTAAACCTGTTTTTTCTTTACAAGGCTATTAATTGTAAAATTCTAATAAAAATATCCGAAAAACGACTTGAACGTTTACGACTAATCATCAGCGAAACTTAAGCTCGCCCTGTCTACCAATTCCAGCACTCGGATTTAATTTAACTGCTTTGCTGCCCAGCCGACTCCTTGAGCATAGCGCAAGTCGGCGACGGGGCTAACATCTAAAAACTAAATGTTTAAGGCCAGAATGATTCGAACACTCATCTGAGCTATCATGAGCAGCTTGCTTTACCGATTAAGCTATAGCCTTTTTTATATGTGATTTTAAAAATGTGTTCAAACCAAGTCAGACCAAGTCTGAGATATGATTTAACCTTTTTTAAGTGTGGTAGAAGATTCGCACCCTTATCTTCTGGCCAGGTCCCTATCGTGATACTATTACATTAACTTTATATTTGCCCG
>Ga0115848_100338_pt1 | contig 17351 bp, 23 predicted proteins | sample InSIn3gowninarea_FD_83862 | JGI IMG/M metagenome (GOLD analysis project Ga0115848, IMG submission 83862) | reverse complement strand
ATACAACAACCTTCTGCTTCCTTCATGTTTTCCTTGTCACATATCCTACAGCAATCTTATGTACATGCACCTTGAACCCTGTGGCTCCGCCTCCCCTGTAACATTATGCGGTGTGGACATTCTTCTTTCAACTCCGTCAAGCTACACAGAAGCCCAGAACAGCTGTCCAAGCTTGTGATGGTGAACGGAATTGAACGGGGGTGGATGGCCCATTTCAACTATCTACGGATGTTGTCGAGACCTCCAGAATTCCACGATCCGATGGAGCAAATATCAAGCTGCTCCAAGTTAGTTGACGGACTTGAGAGTAGCCTATATGCCTATGTGTATGCCAAGCAGAGTTGCCAACAATCAATTAAGTGGGGCTCAGACAGCTCAGATTGGATTGATTGATTACCTGTATACAAGGCGCAGAGGCCAGTCCGTGCGCTTACTTTAGGCGCCAGGTTACTCCGCCAGCCTCATGGCTACATTCCCGACGTCGATTAAGACGCGAACCGCTTAGTTATTATCATAGATACATGGCATTTTGCTGTATTATAACAGTGCCTCAGAATCCGTTGCAATTTCCTTCTTTGCTCCTTGACAGCCCACCACTCAAACGATGATCGCTAACACGAACGATGTCAAGGAACAAGTGCTTGCCTTGCTCTGCGGGGACACAGACCCATGGACCTGGGGGGGGTGTTGACGCTTCTTGCCGGTTTACTTTTGAAAAAGATGGGACAGGAACAGTGAGTAAACCTCTTTCATGACGCATTGGGACTTAATGTTTTTCCACATATGTTTATGAAGCAAGAAAACTAATTCTCTTCAGATCAGCTGCGGGGAGAACCAACATGATTGGTTTGCCGTTGAGTCCAGCTGGTCATTCATGGGAGAACCGGTCAAGGTAGACAAAAACAACTGGAAATTTACCGTCCAGATGACCCTCAGCACCCGCATTGCCCCAGTGTACCACGATGAAAACCCGTGGCTCACAGGCACCGCGCTTCAGGACCACCTGCAGAACCCTCCGCCTCCAAGCAAAGCTCCTTTCCCATGGGCGCCGCTGCATAGTGCCGCCTTCAGCCCCAAGCAATATACACTCACGCTTTCGCGCGGCCGCTTTATCGAGCCCTTCCACTACTTCATTAAGAGGTCCTATCCCCTCTTCCAATTTGGGAACTATGGATCAAGTCGCTTTTCTCCCAATCGCTACGCAAGTCGGCTTGCATTTGACGTATCGCCGTACCCGCCGCGCGAGGAATGGGCAGAGTCGTGGGAAAATGGTAGTTTGGGGTCAAGTTTGGACTTCCATCAGCACTGGGCGAACAAGGAATTTGTGCGGGACCCAATTGCTAAAAAGGACGAGACATGGGCGGAGACGCTAGATCTAGGTTGGTGGTTGAGTCCGGCCGTGGGAGACGCGTACAAGAGGGGCATGGCGTATTAGAGACTAGTAGCAGGACTTGAAAGTGTAGTACGTAGTGTCAAGTGTAAAATTGTAAGATGACCATTGGAACGAGAGCTGATTCGTCCAATTTCTTGTCTATCTAGACTATGGGCCGTTCTCGAAAGTCCAGCCTGACCCCGTGACTTAGCGTTGTTTAGTACCAGATTGAGAACTGCTTGTAATTGGAGCCAGTTTGCGGTCATTCTGGTCAACAAGGCAAGTCATCGCAACAGCTACAACATCAACTTTCTATTGAAATAGGCAATTTCAAGGAGCTTAAAGTCTTAAAGAGACGCTGTATTGCTGTGATTTGCACTTAATTCTGAGAAATCTCGATTTACCATACCAACATATATATGCATGTCCGTGTGCGGAAACGCGCAGCATGTCACGGGGTCGGGCCGGTCTTTCGAAAAGGCCTATAGCTCCCGCCTCCGCAGTGGGTCTTACTGTCAAGTTCTACGCTTACAACGAAGCTCTGGAGATTGGATTGGATTTACATTTAGCGTCCTATCTGAGTCCTGGACCATGCAGATACGAGAAACGCAAATTGCATCTCTGGTAATAAGGGAGGTTGTGTCAAATGAGGGTGGTTTCTGTTACAGTGTATGTGCCGTACGTAAACATAGGAAATTGAGGATTGAGCTGGGTTCTGATTGTGTGATGCTACCGATACTATATATACATAGTTGGCAGTAAACAATGATATTGCCCAGGTCGTGGTTACCTTCCCACCACAAGTAGGTAGCAACCATGCAGTATCGCAGGTGCGTCCCTAAACCGTGACAGTTTCTATATGTTGAAATCATGACAGAGGGTCATGTGACCACTAAGTACATATGCACATGTTTCATGTTTCTAGTCGAGCAATCAATCAATCACTGCATAACCTTCAATCAAGAGGTATCTCAGGTGCTCATTTCAACACTATACTAGCACAATACTCTACGAACTACAGTCGGGGGTTTTTTTAACCTGATTCAGCAAAAGTCGGGTTGTTTCAACCCAGCAGGTGGCACAGGGAACTTAAGTTCGATGAAAGAACAATTACGAATGCTTCATCATATGATGATGCATCCAAAACTGTACCTATGAACGATGGGTAGGATACATGTACATAAGATTGCTGTAGGATATGTGACAAGGAAAACATGAAGGAAGCAGAAGGTTGTTGTATTGAGTGAGCTATGAAGAGCGAATATATATACAACCAGCGATGACTGTAGACGGCTACCTTACGCACCGCATTTTTCAAGGCGCAATCGACACTGAGCTTATGTTAGAATTCTTGCAAGAAGATGTGTTGCCGCGCTGGGATCGAGCCATTGGACGCTGCAACGTAAAAATATTATTGCGATACATGGATTTGAGTTATCTAAGAAGCTTCACAGATGTAGGATGCGGTTGGCATTCTATAAACGCTAACAAATCAGATGTAGTCATATAACCCCACCTGACAACGTTAAGTCACGGGGTAGGCCCGGTCTTTCGACAACAACCCATATGTCTGAAGTGCACGCGTGGACGCGTTTCGACACGCAAAAGCTCAATGATCCTTCGCCCTTAGATGTCTTCAAAACATGCACGACCCAGGACCAGGCAGCAGAGATGTATTCAACGGCTGAGCTCTTTTTGGGTCTTTTTGGGCGCGAACTGGCGGTGCGAGTAGAGCGTCAAGAAATATGCGTGGTGCTCACGACGCCCGGATTCTGAGCATCTAACCCCCCCCCCCCCCCCCCCCAACAACAAACGAACTGCCATAGCCAACAAAACGCGTACAGGGTGGATCCAGTCCCCCCCCCCCCCCCCAAATGGAATATCAATAGGGATAGTCAACCTAAAGTCGGCACGTTCGACGCAGGCTGGAGCGAGGCTCCATGTGTATGTAGCAGCTGTGGCGCAGGCCGAGCATATTCACGGACGCTATCTGCGAAACGGGACGGTGTGCAGATTATCCAACTTGGCCGAGAGTGAAGAAGGAGAAACCATCCAAGCACGGTTGCGGGGATTGACGGAAGGCAAATGTCAGAAACGGCTTGGGGAGACGCCAAAGGGGCACTAGACAGTGAAGTTAGACTTACACAAAGACCCACGCACACTAGGCGGCTGACTAACTATAAACAGCTTAGTGACTTTGTGGGCCGTTCCTGTCCCGCTGGCCCGTTAGACTAACATATAGCCGAGAAGCATACCAACAAGGGTGGAAGGTAAGTCTGAGGCCACAAGCACATGACTGAGGGCCAAGAGCTGCACCAACATTGTTACCCCTAGGTGCCAAGGGTTGTATCCAAATGTGAAGCGCTTCTGAATCTCATTTACTTCTCCACAACCTGCATCTGTCTTGTCAGCTTATGTCCCGTGGTAGGACTGCCCACACTCATTGACGGCCTTCATTCCATCTGCTTCTATTGCAACCAAATCACTACCCTCCATCTCCACGATGCTTTCCTTTCTCTTCCTCGCTTCCCTCCTCCTTGTTCTCTGTGTTGCCTGTGTCGTAGCCAACATCATTCGCCAGCTGCTTTTCCCCAACACCAGGGAACCACCAGTTGTCTTCCATTGGCTTCCCTGGCTTGGGAGCGCCATCACCTACGGAAAAGACCCTTACAAGTTCCTTTTCGCAGCTCGAGCTAAACATGGAGACATCTTCACCTTCGTCCTGCTGGGTCGCAATGTGACGGTCTACCTTGGCATCGCTGGAAACGACTTCGTTTTCAACGGTAAGGAGACACATGTCAACGCTGAGGAAATATACGGTCCTCTGTGTAACCCTGTCTTCGGCGAGGGCGTCGTGTACGACTGTCCTAACGCAAAGCTGATGGAGCAGAAGAAATTCGTCAAGTTTGGCCTAACAACGGATGCCCTCAAGGCACACGTACGACTGATTGAGCAAGAGGTCGTAGACTACATCAAATCCTCTCGAGAGTTCAACGGACCGTCAGGCATCGTCAACATACCCACGGTCATGGCCCAGATCACCATTTTCACTGCCGCCAGCGCCTTGCAGGGTCCTGAGGTGCGCAGCAAGCTTACCAATGAGTTCGCCAACCTGTACCACGATCTCGATGGCGGTTTTAGTCCCATTAACTTCATTCTTCCCCACGCACCTTTGCCCCACAACATCAAGCGAGATCGAGCCCAGCTGAAAATGCGCAAAATCTATGAGAGTATCATCGCAGAGCGCCGCGCGGGCAAGATTCCTCGCACAACCGATATGATCAGCCATCTCATGCAGTGCTCGTATAAGGACGGTCATCCTGTGCCAGACTCAGAAATTGCGAACATGATGATCACCATTCTGATGGCCGGTCAGCACAATTCCTCTAATGTCGCCTCCTGGATCATGTTGCACCTTGCCAACGAGCCTCGAATCTGTGAAGAACTCTACCAGGAGCAACTTGATCAGTTGGCTGATCAGAACGGCAACTTGCCCGAACTAGAACTGCGGACCGTAGAAAAGCTTCAGCTACATTCCAGTGTTGTCAAAGAGACACTGCGCATGCATAATGCCATCCATTCCATAATGCGCCTTGTTAAGCAGCCACTTCCTGTCCCCAAAACAACTTGGACCATTCCACCTGGCCATGCCATACTCGCATCGCCCGGTATCTCAGCAAACAGCGAGGAATACTTCCCCAACCCGACCAAATGGGACCCACATCGCTGGGACAACCGCAATATTGAAGAAGATGACGAGAGCGAGATGGTTGACTATGGCTACGGGCGCACATCGAGGGGCACAAAGAGCCCCTACCTTCCGTTTGGTGGTGGTCGCCATCGCTGCATTGGCGAGAAGTTTGCTTACCTCAACCTTGAAGTCATCACGGCCGTCATGGTCCGAAACTTCCGCTTCAAGAACGTTGATGGCAGGGAAGGTGTGCCAGGCACTGATTATAGCACTATGTTTTCGCGCCCGCTAGAGCCTGCCGAAATCTGCTGGGAGAGGCGGCCTGTCAAAGGTGCTTAGGTATATACCTTCCGCCGCGTTTTAACTTCGTCAGACTCATTTGGTGCAAGTAATGATCTTGGGGCTTTAAAGGATCTCTCAGAATATGACCATGCCTTGTACGATGGTAGTGCCTGTAATAGTAGCCATTACAGTTGCTCTAAAACTGTGTGTAATGATATAATATCGTTCAAAGCTGTGGGTATAAGCAACTAGTTACGTTTTTTTCCTATCTCACGACCGCGAGTGTAGCAATCCATCCGCGAGGGCAAGGATCTATCGTTTCTATTATATGCAAAATGTTGAAACTATGGTACAAGTGGTCATGTGACTACTTAGTGCATATACATTTCCCCATGTTTCTAGTTGAGCCGTTAATCAATCAACTCTATTATCTTCATTACGCAACATCTCAGGTACTCATTTCAACACAAAAATCGGGGATGTCTTGGCGCCTACCGTGTCCGTGCACCCAACGATCGGATTCAACCAACGATCGGCGCACAACATCAACACCAAATTTCAACGCGTAATAACTCAACAACCATGCCAGGAATTAATGATGCGCTTGAACAGATTCGTAGATTGAAGCCAGAAGAAAAACTTGTATATACACATATTGCAGAAAAACATGGTGTTGATCGCAACACATTGTCGCGCGCGCATCGAGGTGTGCAGGTCCCCCGACACGTCGCCAACCACGACCAACGCAAGCTCACCACACAACAAGAAATAGAGCTCGTCAAATATATAGAAGAGCTTACAGCCCGTCGCCTGCCACCTACAAGGCACATGGTACGCAATTTTGCCTCTGCAGTTGCCCAAAGCCCTTGCTCTGATAGCTGGGTTACGCGCTTCCTCAATCGTCACCGCGACCAGCTCACCTCTCAATGGGCGACGGGTATGGACTCCAATCGACACAACGCTGAGTCTGAGTACAAATACAAGCTGTACTTTGACATGCTGCAGCAAAAGATTGTTGAATACGAGATTGAGCCAGCTCATACATACAATATGGACGAGAAAGGCTTTGCTATCGGAGTACTTGGCAGGACCAAGCGCATCTTCAGCCGGCGCCAGTGGGAGAAGAAGGAGGTTAGACAGGCTCGTCAAGATGGTAATCGCGAGTGGGTGAGCGTATTGGCTTCGATTTGCGCGGATGGTACAGCTCTTCCTCCAGGTATCATTTTTGCCTCCAAAAACTCCACTATCCAGAGCCGTTGGGTGGCTGATATTGAGCCGGGAAAGCATTCGGTTCATGTGGCTTCTTCGCCTACAGGCTGGACAAACAATGATCTTGGATTAGCTTGGCTTGAACAGGTGTTTGACCGTTATACCAAGGAGAAAGCGCGAAGAAAGTATCGGCTATTGATTGTAGATGGCCATGGAAGCCACCTAACCAAGGAGTTTCTCGAATACTGTTACCAAAATCGGATTATCGTTGCTGTTTTGCCTCCTCACAGTACCCAAACTCTGCAGCCGCTGGATGTAGTTTGCTTCAAGCCTCTCTCCTCTTACTACAGTAATGAACTCGACAACCACCTCCAGGAATCCCAAGGCCTATCCCCACTGTCAAAATCTGACTTTTTCAGCCTATTCTGGCCAGCTTGGTTATATACTTTCACTGAATCGTTGATAAAACAGGCCTTCACAGCAACCGGTATATCCCCACTAAACGCCGACGTTGTCCTCCATAAATTTCACCAAACAACTCCAATAGACTCAGTATCAGTCTCTTCTGATTCTTCAGCGTATAGTGCAGAAGATTGGCTTCGAGCTTGCAGTACCTTGCGTGCAGAGGTGAAGGATCCGCGCAGTGTAGGTGCGCGGAAGCTGGGGCAGACTATCCACCATTTCTCAAGTCAAATAGAGCTCCTTCAGAACGAGCTCGCAGGTGTGCGTCAGAAGCTATATCAAAAGCGGCAGCGTCAGAAACAACCTGCTAAGCAATTAGATCTGCAACAGCATCAGGAATATCACGGCGGCGCGATGATGTGGTCTCCACGAGCCTTCCGCGAGGCGCGCGCTCGTATGGCTATTACCGAGCAACAGAGGCAAGAAGAAGAGCTAAAAAGGGCTGAGATGAAGGATTTGGCAGCTGCAAATAAGCTTTACAAGCAGAAGGTTGCAGATGAAAAGCGCATAGCACGACAGAGGGAGAAGGAAGAGAGAGCCCAGGTTAAAGCCAAGAAGGCAGAGGAAGCAGCAAAAGGCAAGGCTGAAAGAGAGCACCAGAAGCAAGCTCGTGACACTCAAAAAGCTATACAATTATCAAGAAGAGGCAACTGTACAACTCCACAAGCTTCTGTAGCCAAAAAGAAGCCCAAACGTGGTGCTGTGGGTGCTCGTAGTCGCCCGAAGCCTGCAACGCCGCCCCGGGAGCCACCATCAAGAACCACCCGCCATGGCCGCACTTCAACCCTCCCACGAAGATTTATATAGGCAATATTTGTCGCGTAGGTCTATAGAATACTTTACCAAATTTTTTTACGATAACATCTATTGTATGTGGCTTTAAAGCCTCATTCTTGTGACGCCTGTGCAGGTGTCGGAACGATCGTTGGTTGAATCCGATCGTTGGGTGCACGGACACGGTACCATCCCAACTTTTGCGCGCGTCCGTGCTAAAACGCGAGATTCTGAAAATTTATTGAGAATCGTGACTGTAGTCCAGGTCAATGGGAGTGGGTGACGACCACAGACACTGAAAGTGCGACGGCTCTCAGCAAGGATATAAACAAGAAGCTCCAATGAGCTTGTGTAGATTGACTCAGTCAACACACTTCACAAGCCACTTTTACCTATGAGAAGGTCATGCCAATCTAATAAAATCAGTCTATACACGCGTTTGTTCCCATACACCAGCCTTTTAATGCGTAGTAAGCTGTAGAATATCTAGCTGTGCTGCAATTGCAACTCCTCGCCTTGTAATTTTTAGATACAATAGAAACGGAAAGGGCCAAATGGGGGCGCGCCTCCAGCGATGTCAACTCGCTCTTCGAAGAAACGAGCACCAACACAAGCTGCATTTTCCCAAAAGAGCACCGCCATAATTGAGCAAGCTAAGGAAAATCAAGTAATGGCAAAGATAAAAAACAAAACAGGCAAGGATCGAGCAGCGAGGCAAGCAAGAGAGATAGAAGAGGCGTCGCACGGATGAGTGCACATATACTGGAGATGAAGAAAAGATGAGAAGAGTGATATATTTTATCTAGCATCTCAGCTCATCTTTTATCCAGCCCATCACATAGCGAGCTTAGTAATAAGGTTCGCGTCCACGCAGCCCTTGGCCTGCGACACACCCCCAGAGCTCACTCTGTGTCAGATAAGGTCTGAATATCAGAGTTGGCCTCTTCATGGGGCTCTGGATCAATCAGTAATGAGCTATCAACCATGCCCAAGTGATATGTGAACTGAGAATACATCTCTGCCGAGAGAAGTTTCGTAAAACCATCCGCAGGCATTTCAGTCGTAGGAACCCATTGGACTGTAACAGTCCCGTCTTTGTAGGCCTGTCTTAGCCACAGGTTGTATACGTCAACATGTTTCAGCTTTGATGGCGTGTGCGGTCTGTCCTTCTGGATCAGTCCCGTTGTCTGCTGATTATCACAAAGTATGCGAGGTTGGTGTTCTGGGTCGAACTGTATCTGCTTGAACAGTCTGTATAAACGTAGGCAAAAGTTATAGAGGCGAGTTGTTTTGTTATTCGGCCGGATCGAGAAACTTACTAGTCACTCAAAATCCCACTAAGTCAAACCTGCCTGCCCTCAGGTCTCGAAAATCAACATTTTCTCATTCCGCGATCGACGAGTTATCCATACTTGCCCGATTAGCCAGGTCCAGGGGTCATGACCCAGCCAAATAACAAAATAGTCCGCCTCTATAACTTTTGCCTTCTTTTTCAGCTCAAGTGCTCTTCAAAGCTAGTTTGGCCATCAGCATGCTTACTCAAATGAGCAGCAGGATTGTTATGCGGTACCATGCTATACTGTACTGAAAAGTATCTTTACGGTTCGAAGTCACCATTCCTCAGCCTTTGCCTTATTACCTCTAACTCTGCCTGCTCAATGTACAGTTCGCCCGCCGCGTACTTGAAATTCTTTTTTGCAACCCTGTCATAATGACTTTATTGGATAGCAGCTACTAGGACCGCACCAAAGTCTTGTTCACAATTTCGTTTTATCCAAGCCTTCAAAACTGATAAGGTGAGCTCGATAGGATTGCAATCTGGAGAGTATGGTGGCAGGCATTGCACAGTATAGCCAGCACGCTCAATGAGCTCACGCACTTCGTCTTTTGTGTGGATCGAAACATTGTGAAGCACAACGACCATAAACTTGGATCCGTAGGTTATTTTAAGCGTTGGTATAAGATGCTCAGTCACATAGTCCAGAAAATCCTCTCCGCTGAAGTAGCCTTACTTGATTTGTGTACAAGGCAGGTATCTGCTAATCGTGCATACCGGCAGGATTACCCAAGTTTCGCCTCTCGAGATTTCTTGAGCGTAGCGAGAGGCATCACCCACAGGAGCATAGGCGTGGTGCCACCAGCCAGTCTTTTCATTGAAGATTTACTCATCAAGAAAAAACCAAATCGTCTGCAGCGCAACGCCTCATCCTGTTGCCATCATTCCTATGGAGTTCTTCGCTACAATTGATAGAGTAAGGTCGGAATGTCCTGCGAGACCACTTATGCGCCCGAAGGAACTGAGACACGCTCGATTAGGATATTCTAACACAGCTCTCTGCCTCTAGCCAGTGTGCAATCCCATTCTGATATAGCCAACCTGATGATACCATGTACGTGAAAAGAGCTCCTGTGTCATCACCGCTAATAGTTGTAACCCGTCTCAGCCTCTTTGTGATTGGTACTCTTACCCTACCATACTACAAAAGATTTTTATGTACGCGCTGCACAGAGGTTTTTCCAACAGATTTGCGATTAGCAATAGACTGCACGTCCCATCCAAGTAACATCTCCCGTAGTACATTATATACGTACGGTCACTATGGTCCCGTGTGCTAATTTGGGGCACTGATTGAGGGCGATGCACGACAGGCATGTTGTTCAGGCCAAGAGGTTGGTACATGGCGGGCAGCTGTGTACATTCAGTGAATTATTAGTGGTGTATATTTGTCGATTAGACCTACTAATGACTTCAAATCAATATGAGTTCATAGGTGTGGCATAAGAATAGCCATTGGTTAAGGTTTTCTCCATGCTCGGTCGTCTCGTCTATTGACCAATTTTGAGGGGGGACGGCAGCTACCGGGCGCCAAGAAAAACCGTTATTCATGCATACAATAAATCCCTGCGTGGATCGTCTTGTCTCGGGATCATCCGCGAATGATGCGTCGCTTGACAGCTGAAGTACTTCTTCGTCGCTTGTCTCTACTTCAGTGGCGTTTCTTCCCACTGAGCCCAAGAACGCGATGGCCTGGTACTTCGTGGCGCGGAGATATACGAGAACTTGATTTGCTTGACGCAAGTATCAATGGGAAAAAGGAGTGCAGAATCGTGATGTATTGAGATGAAAGCTGCTCGAACTATGTGCATATGCGCTAAGGCCTAATCCGGTATAGTACAGAAGCTGCCTGACTGACAGCAAGTGCTCGGGTGAAGGGTTCTTAGTGAACTGGCTTAACTGACTGGCTGTAAAGGAAGCATCCGATCGTGACACTACTGCTGCGTACAGGATCGATCCTACCTATTCTTGCATCTCTGTGATCTGATGAATGATCGCTTGACCTTCATTCTTTTAAGGAGGATATGACGAGAGAGGCGTTGTTGCCGTTCCTCCAGAGTCGTCTATACCGAAAGTGGTACAGATACTCTCAATGTACCCGTGCTGGCTTATCCAAAGCTTCTTGTCTTTGATTTTTCTGAGGATGCTGATGTTGAGGAAGGAAATCGCTTCTCTCAAATCCTTGATCCCATATCTGCTGTTCACTCTTAGCTTAAATTCTTCAATAGACTGAAGGGATTCTGCATGAGTGACGGCAAGTAGGCTATTCACATAGAAGAATAGGATGATTCCTGTTTGGTTGTTGGTAAGTAAACAGGGCTTGTCTGGGCAGTGCTCGAATCCCAGATTCTGGAGGAACGATGCGAGTTCGTTGAACCACAGCTTTGGCGATTTTCGTAAGCCGTATAATGCTTTGCGCAACTTCCAGACTTTGCCTCGTTGGCGATACCCAGGTGGACAAGTGGTGTATTATTTCTTCATCTATGTCTGCATTGGTGAATGCGTTCTTGAAGTCGATTTGGTGACAAAGGAGCCCAAATACCCAGACAAGAGCCACGAAAATTCGGAAGCTGCAATATGCACCAGTTGCTTCATATAGATCCTCATAAACGTTATGTTGGAGGACACCTCTTACGCAGATCCGTGCTTTGTGTCGGACGAGGTAGCCTGCATCGTCGAATTTATGTGTAAATACCCACTTGAGCAGCAGTGCTTGCTTGTCGTCTGGATAGTCTACAAGTGGGAATGTCTGCTTTTCTTCCAATAATGCAAGTTCAGCATTTGCAGCATTTCGGAAGTCTTTGCCCTCAGGATGTCTTTTCAGCTGATACTAGAAGTCTGGTGGTGGCAGTAGGTCTTTCCGGTGTATGCACATTGACTGTGCAACTGCGAAAGCGTGAGCCACTTGACCCAGTTTAGCAAGCTACATTTGAAGAACATGAGATTGGCGTCGTGCTTCCTTTTCTGTGTATCATGGTGTAGGGCGTGTTTGTGTGGCGTTGACAGCATCTTGGCCTTTTTTCGATAGTCGAATGGTTCTCCCAGAGCTGGTGCGCAAGTTTTGGAAAACCGAAGTGTCGGTATTGGCTTCTCTGCGAGTCTCAAGTATCTCCTGTGCAGTATCTAATTGGCGCAGAAGTGATTGAATAGATACCAGAGTGGGATAAGGCTGTCGTGTGGGTTAATCGCCTTCTACTGCTTGTTTAGATGTCGCCGAGCTCTCTGCTTTGGCTGGCGCCTCGACGAGCTCCGCATTGTCGTTGAGAATTCGAATAAAATCGCTGTCTGATTTGTCCAGGTCGATTTCATTAAGGGTGGTTGATAGTGCTTGTTCACATTGGGGAGCCATAGATAGTTTTGGGTCGTACGAGCCCTTCTCATCTATTCGCAAATCTCGTGATGTGATAATATGATTGGATTGTGGTATCCAGATCTTGTGAATGTTGGTACCTACAGTGCCAACGAGCCATCCCATAAGAGCTTTCCCTTGTAGCTTTGCTCTGGAAGGACGGTCTCTCCGATTCTCTATAAAAAAAAACGTAAGTGTGAGTATTTTGGTACAGTGAAAGGAAGATCAATGCACGTGATCTCTACATGTACATAAATATGGCCCGGGCCAACCTCAGTAGCAAACAACAACAAAAAACTCGGAACAACTGATTTACCCACACCGGTATACTAGCTAGCACGACCAGACCTTGATGCTAGCCCGTACCACGTGGGAGCAGTTACAGAGTGCCATTCATCATCACCCTCTTGGATACACGATTGTGACCGTGATCGCTGCCATCCTTCTCTCAACCCTCTCTTTGTTAACGAACACGCTTACAGCAAGGTGCAGGTCACATTACCTCCCGGACCTATCTCAGTAGGACCCGAGAGGGTATACCGACAGTAAGCCCGTGGTCCGATAATTCGTAAGTGCGAAAGATCTGGCTGGCGACCGTGAACCATCTCGAACGATTTTTTCCGGTCTTTCCCCTGCACCGGAATACGGTTGAGAATGCGGGTACTGTGTGCCACTAGGTGCGGCCAGAGCTTGTGGGGTAACTTGCTCTGTATGCGAAATTTTCGCGCAGTTGTCATGATCACCCCCCCACCCCAGAACGTTCGGCGAAGCTGTTTTGGTCCCGAGTGCGTGGTGGAGATGGTATAAAGGCGATGCCTCTCGTGGCTATCAATTCTCTCCATTCCTTGCCTAAGCCTTTCTTTTCGTCTGAATGAATGTATCGTGTAGTAAATCCCCAGTTGTCGTTTGTTATCGCTGAGAATTTTTTTCGTCACTGACACGAGTTCTTCTTGTGTCTTGTTCAGGAGATCGAATGACATGTGGTATGCTGAGTAGTCGCAATAGAAGTGGATAACCTATGATTCAGCGTTGAACCCTTCTTCGATGTCAATGAGGTCCATATGGACTCTCCCGAAAGGATAGTTTCCTCTCCATGTTGGAACCCTTGATACTTGCTGAGTCTAATGGCCTCATCGATGTGAAGACCAGTTTCTCAACGCCTAAGGGGTCGCAGTATCCCCATACGTCGTTCCTTTCAGCGAGGTCTTCGATAGAGTTGTACCAATCGATCCAATCGCTACGAGCATTGAGCATTGGTAGGTTGTGGACTCCGGCTGACATCGTGGATGCGTAGCGATACTCGTTGTATCGGTGTTCTTATTCGTCAAGTTGTCCGGAAACATGTGGCGACTGCTATCTTTCTACTTAGGTCGGTGGTACTGGGGCTGAGGGCATGGCTGTCGAGCATAGGCGTGCCAGATGTCACGCCAGAGTGTTCATGCGGACACCCGCGCCGGACAATCCAACATGTACTGGGATTCTGTCCCGACCATATCGAGGCCCGAAACAAACTCCTAGAGAGAACAGGACACACACAGATAGATCGCCTCCTGTGCGAAAAAGATACAGCTAGATGGGCAGAACAGTGGCTTCTAGACACCGGCCTACTGGATTATCTCCAAGTAGCGCTTAAAGTCGAAGCCACAGACACAGGGGACTGGGCACCCTTCACCAACTCCCAAGAGTTGCCATACTTCCCCGCAGCCTGAACACCAAGGCAGCACAGACAAGATGGGGCGCTGTAAGCGGGCAAGGTAAAGAACTGTTGACTAGTGTTCCGTAGTGAACAGCCCAAGTCTGTCCCGTACGACGGTGCCAAGAAGGTGTAAAAAAATGGCCGGAGACTACTAAAGGATAGAATGAGGAGGTTTTTAAGCCGCAAGCGTAGCCAGCAGCTCAGTTTGCCCTTAACACAGTAACATATTCTCTACAGTGTCCGCACGCATCTGTAGCGCTCGGTAGCACTTAAAATTCTCGATTATTTATCTATTTATTACTCTGTTGGAAATTGTCACGGCTGAGATGTCTACTTACGGTTGCTACCTCGCACAGCAGCATGACAAACAGTCTTGCAAACAACAAACACAACCGTTTCCTTAAATGGAGTTCTCTTCCGTAGCATGTAGAGAACAAAGCAATCACAATCGAACCATCTGCTCACCTCGTTGCAACGACTGTTTTTGATTCGCCCCCATCACCTATGTGACACCCTTTGCCGTGTCAACAAACTCATATAAATAGAGAAGAGAAAAAACGCAACACAAGAGAATGAATTCAATGAACAACACAGAGTTTGACCGCACCATAAGCATTTGAATCTGACACATGGATAGTGTGACACGGCTAAAGGATCTAGAATAGGTGGCTTAACGTTTTCTACCGAACACCCAGGCGCTTGTAGTTTATACAAATTCCTACGTGATGTCTTGTGTAAGACTGTAAGAGAGTTCGAAAAATTGTTTTGATGAACAAGTTCATTACCGTATGGGAAACCCTTATTTTACGCTTTCTCCAAGAGAAATTCCTTAGCTAACTGATGCACAAAGTAGACTGTAGCATCTCGCAACGTAGGGAACGACCCACAGGAGTTAATGATTTTTCGCACTAGCTTCGGGTCATATCTATGAAGCTGCTCGACAAGTGCAGTCAGTTCGGCGACGGGTCGATACAAGACCGCGATTACGTCTAGTACTTGCAAACAGATTTTGGCATCGTCTGTGTCGGATTTGTGACGGGGAAAGCATGAAAGAAGCAGAAGGTTGTTGTATTGAGTGAGCTACATAGAGCGAATATATACACAACCTGGAAGGAAGCACGGAAGATACGTCACGTGAGACACAATTCACAGTATACTTCGTGAGTTGAGGTGCCAGGCTGACAGTCTGAATCGCATATTTGCTGCAAAATTCGTTCGTACAAGGAATCAAGGCCAGGTAGGAACAGAGTTAGCTTCTCTTGGAGGTCTCTGCTCGACTTCTTTTGATGTTAGACAAGCCAGGCCGAATGACGGCTATAGGCATTAGTGTGGGACTGACTGCACTTCGTGTTGGAGGTTGCCACTTCATCAAAGCAAGCATACGCGCTTACGCGACAAAGGAGAGGTGATAACTCAATGCCGCTTGTGTTATCCGCTCACGTACAATCGGGAACCCTGCAAACCGAACGGCTGAACTCTGAAAAAAAACTGAAATCCCAGATGTGGAGACACTTCTGTTGATCGAGAAACAAAAAGAGAACATACAACAGCGGGTATTCACTAGTGGTCACCCACCTAACTACTAATCCACCGATACGTTGCTTAAATAGGGCTGAGCGAACGGGAAGCCTTGTTTTCAACGTCCTATGGTCGTATGTACTGTCAAAATATGTGTTTAGATATATATTGCCATTTTAAAAAAAATGACTCGATGCAGGTTGACGAAGGGGATGTTCACGCAGCAAACAAAACTGCACGCGCACATATCAGACCGTTCATGCGCATCCACTTCGAACTCCCACTGAGAAGCGAGTCTTGAAGCAGTATGGTACATTCGATGGCCTGTGGACTTGGTGTCTATCATCAATCACTTTGAAGGAAGTAAAAGGATAAGATTGGTCGCTCTATGATCTGTCAAACGTTCTCTCTGCGCATGAACAGCATGAACTGAGATGCTCTGGCGGAACATATGAGACAATCCATAGATTGGGGGTTCGAGAAATTCTATGGAATTATCGGTCTGCAGCAAAAAGATAATAATTAGTAATAGTCTCTGAGAACAGGACCATGTGGAGTACTGAGTTTGGTTTCCGACCGATGGTAGTTAATCGTCACCCGTACACGGCGTTCCCCGATGTTCCTTATCACAGGAGCCCTCTTCTGTATCAACCTCCTTGCAATGCGCTGATGACCAATGCTATGTGTAGATAACCGATATCACTAGCTGCCTTATCTCTGCACTAGCTTGGTCATCTACACATCAAGGCCGTTGTACATGTGAACGCAGTCATGCAGCTAGTGGGAGAATCGAAACCAAGCAGAACCAATGTACAATCGTTAGAATCTGTTGTCCCTTTTTTACCACTCTGCGCACTAGTACTATTGTCAGATTAGGTGCTTCAAAATGCGATCAGGTGAATATTGATAAGGAAAATTGTGCGTGTTCATTGTTTCTTGCTATGGGGGAATGTGAATGTGTATCGGAGCCATTGAGGTGGGACCAAGTGAGGCGATGCCGAAATAGGCAGTAGATAATTGTATCAGTCATCAGTACCCACCAACAAGCAATACGAGAACAGCGGGGAATGTTCTTGAGAAGAAGGAGAAAAGGCTTGCAATGTCTTCCGTCAAGAAGAGGCCTGCCTTTCATCTGACAACTATAGGGCCTACCAACAGTGGTGGAAATTGATTGAACGGATTGACTGAATTGATAAACTGAGCTACAGGCAGTCATATTTGGGTTTAGAGCTCAAAGCAATCTCAATCTCGTGATATTTTCCTTGATCTTGTCCTTAGTCAGCTATCGTGTTGCTCAAGGCCCCACTACACGTCGTGCTTTACGCCTAAACTCAATGCATCTTTGCCAATAACCTCCAAACGTTCCACAGACACCTTCGAAGAGGCTGACATCCAGCATCTGCCGTCATAATCCGTGCATACGCTTACCTAAAAAGCGCATGAGAGTGTTCTCGCGCCCTTTTCGCTGCCTAACACTGAGCTATCCGAACCTGCTGTTGCACCTCAAGAACCTATATAGCCACCACAGAGGCTATCATCGCATCGATGTATGGTTATTGGTGCTTTTCAACAACTAGGACTCTCTTGGACGTCACAATTGCGCAGTTTGATGGCACAGAAGTGTCTCCACATCTGGGATTTCAGTTTTTTTTTCAGAGTTCA
>Ga0115848_100336_pt1 | contig 17376 bp, 13 predicted proteins | sample InSIn3gowninarea_FD_83862 | JGI IMG/M metagenome (GOLD analysis project Ga0115848, IMG submission 83862) | reverse complement strand
CCTTACAATGTTGTCCCTATTTAATGAAAGTCTAGATCACCAAGCAGAGAGCTCAGGAGATCGTGGTGAGACTCGTTAATAGTGCTAATAATAATATCGATGCCAAGCATCCTAGGGTGGAAGACTTCGCCGAAGATCGTCACGCTTGCAATGGTTCAAATCTCATCAACCACCATCATGCTCAAGCCATCAGATCTGAAGACAAAGCCTCAGATCTAGCAGTAGATCGCCCAGCAAAAACACTTCCTCTCATAAATAGGTGGTCTTTATTGTTATTACTAGAAAATATATATTATTATAATATTGATTATATTATTATATTTGTATATTATCATAATATTATAATCAGATATTATATTTGACTTTTATTATTATTATATTTTATTATTATAATAATAATACAATATAATTGTTATTTTTTTTATAATTTTATATTATTATATAATTTTAATAATATAATGATAATTTAATATTATTATGAGCTATTCTTATTATTAATTAATATATATTAGGGGTTTATACTATTATTATTATAATATTTATATAATAATATATATAAATAATTTGGTTGTTAGTATTTATATAGTTATTAATAGTCCTAAATACCGATAATAATTAACTCAATGTATACAAATGCTAAGATAAATATTAAAAATACTAAAACCTAAGAAGAAGAATAATAATAATTAATAATACTAATAGTTTTATGGGTTTATGTTATTATAATAGTATTAATATAATAATCATAAATATATAAATATATAAGAATATAATTGGTATTATTTGTATAGTTATTAATTATCAAAAATAATAAATAATTGGTCTTTATTGTTATTATTATAATAATAAATATATTTGTATATTATTATAATAATATAATATTATTATATTATATTATATATATATATATATATATATATATATATATATATATATATATATATTTATATGGATATGGGTTGATTGTATTCATCTTGGCCTGAATGCTGATAGGATAATTACATTGGGAAACTCATTGCCCTGATGTTGCTCTCTGCAGAGAGTGTAGCTGAAACTTGCGGAGTTCCTAATTGCTAAAGAGACCATGAAATCTATATCAGTGATTTTCCCCCACTTGAAGATGCAGACAAATTTATTTAATAACCAACAATAGAACATGGCAGCGTGCGGTTTATGGAATGGGTTCCCAAGTTTCTTTTCCATCCTTCAACTTTGTTCCGGCAAGAAGGAGGACAGCTGTGTTGGCTTCAATGTCCGCCTCTTTATTATTGGTTCTCAGTACATGATAATATCTTAGATTCTGAAAATAACTTTCCAAGCCTTTGATTCTGGTTAACATTCTTGCTAGCTTGAGATCAGAAACTGGGGAATTGGTAGCCATTGCATTGATGATGATCTGGGAATCTCCTATAACGTTAGCTTCTTTTATGTTTAATTCTTTAAGGCTCTAGAGACCTTGAAGAAGGGCTAAGGCCTCCGCTTGAATGCTGGAAGCATACTCGAGACCCCAAGCGAAGGAATGTACTTTTTCTCCTAATGGATTTAGAACGATTCCTCCTGCTCCCACTTTGCCCGAGTTATTCTTTACTGTCCCGTCGAAAAAGAGGGAGTGTCTTTCTTGCATTTTGATCCAGCTTTGCATGTCATTTTCGGACTTCCTTATCTGCCATTCTTTGATAATTGGGGTGTTTTTGATTGCTGGCCGGAATTGAAGTCCAAGGGTCGATGCCCACTCGATGTCCTGCTGACTCATATTAGTGTCATCTTTGATATCCACCAAGCACTCCTTAATTTGACATTTAATTTTATTTTCTAAAATCCTGTGGTTGTGCTTTGTATCCCTAAAGGTTCTTTTGTTGCACTCCAGCCAAATCTGCCAACTTATGATCTTAGGGAGAATTGCCCACGTTGTTCTGATGATCTGATTTTTAGGGGAAGGGCTAGGGTAATTGAGAGCCCAGGTAGAAAAGAGGGCTGCCATGGTACCTGGGAGCTTGAGGGTTGAATTTGGGATGAAAGAGGACCAAACCTGCTTGGAGAAGATACACTCAAGGAACAAATGAATAGCTGAGTCCGCGTTTCCTCTGCACAAAGGGCAGGTGGAGGGCCCATAAAATCCTTTTTTCTGAAGAACGTCGAAGGTGAGAATTTTGGTGTGGCAGAGCTGCCAGGCAAAGAAGTCAATCTTCGGCAGAGAGGGGATGCTCCATACGCCTCACCAAGGGGCTGGATCGGGAGGGGCGTAAGGAAGCTCATTAAGTTTGTTATACCCCCGAGTGACTGTATAACCTGTGACGCTCGTGCCCCAACCCTTCTGGTCTCTTAGTCTCCTGTTAATGGGCGCCAGACCATGTAAACATTTCAGGAGCGTGTCCTAGTCCTTTGCCAGATGCGCCAGCCCGTCAAAGCGTATCCAACCTACCCAGGAATCATTCTGCCACTGTGAAATGTCCCACAACGTGTGCATCGAGTTGAGGTCCATCTAGCTGCGCAGCGAGTTGAGGGTGACTCTACTCTCGATTGGTTCATTATTCATGATTCGATCGCTCCAGATTTTAAGTTGTTTGTGGTTGCCTGGAGTCTAGAAAGAATGCGCAGTTATTAGCTGGGCTGCTTTAGCATGTAGCTTCAGGAAAGTTGAATTGGGCATATGGATGGCATTTCCCAAACACCTGGTGCAGGGACCCATGAAGCATTTCTTCCAGAGAACATCTTGAGCCCATCCCGGATTGGATGAAGTGATTTTCCAAAGAATCTTTGCTGCCATTGCCACAGCGGCTTGGTTATGGTGTCCCAGCGAATGAGAGGAATTTTATTTTCATTGTTTTTTCGTCCCTTCTTCCATTTTTTAATGATGGTTGCCAGAGCCAGAAGGCCTGTGAATTGGAATAATGGTAGATTGTGGAGCACTGATTTAATCAAAATTGACTTTCCAGCAGTGTTTAACCAAGTGTATCTCCAGGCTTGGATTTTTTATTTGAATTTTTCCAATTGTGGTAGCCAGTCTTTGCTCGTTAGTTTTTGGAGGTGAACAAGCAATCCCAAGTATTTAAACGAAGTCCAAGAGGAAGAGGCTATGAATCCCAAGTATCTTGAAATATTAGACATCGCCTTCGGGGTAATGTTCCAGCTGTATATGTGGCATTTGCTCTTATTTACAGCACTGCCTGTAGCCTTACTGAGATCATCCAAAATCATTTTGAATTTTGATGCAGAGGAGAGAGAGGCAGGTCCCAGAAGCAACGTGTCGTCTGCAAACAGTGTATGATTTATTTTTTTTGCCCCTCTTATGATGCACAATCCATTAATGTCTTGATCTTGCATTCTTTTGTTTAACAGGAAACTGAGGATGGAAGCTTGAATGACAAATATCAGGGGGGAAAGGGGACACCCCTGCCTAAGTCCTCTCGAAGCTTTGAAGAATTCAGTGGCTCTTCCATTCACTAATGGGGCGATCCAAGGCTCCAAGATGCAGGCCCGGATCCATTTAATGAACTTATCTCCAAACCCAAATTTTCTGATGACTTTTAACAGGAAGCTATGATTTACTCTATCAAATGCATTGGCTAAATCGAGTTTGATTGCCATACCTTGCTCTTTTCGAAGAAGACTTGAATGAATTGCCTCTTGGACGAGAAAGTAGTTGTCCACAATCTGCCTTCCTTGGATGAAGCCTCCTTGGTTCTCAGGGATTATTCTGAGGAGAATGGGCTTCGATCTATTTGCAATTATTCTGGTAATTATTTTGGAACCAATGTTGCAAAGGGAAATCGGGCGAAAACTGCTGAAGGTGTTGGCGCCTTTTTCCTTGGGGATAAGGGCTAAGAAGGCAGAATTTGTGTTGCCTGCTATCTTCTGGGTATTCTGAGATTTTCGCACCATTCTGAGCAGCTCCTTTTCTATAATCGGCTAGCAGACTTGAGGAATCTAGCTGAGAAGCCATATCAAAAAGGGCTTTTTCTACTTCTTCTTTGGTGATTTTGGCCTCTAGAGAATCGTTAGTTTGTTGAGTAATTACAGCAGGCACCACATCTAGTAGATCTGAATTTTGATTCGATTTAGATTTTATTATTATTATTATTATTATAATTTTATATTATTATATATTTTTAATAATATAATGATAATATATTATTATGAGCTATTCTTATTATTAATTAATATATATTAGGAGTTTATATTATCAATATAATATTTATATAATAATATATATATATAAATAATCTAGTTGTTAATATTTATATAGTTATTAATAATCCGATAATAATTATTAATGTGGTTGATATAAATTTATAGAAATATATCAACCACATTGGAAAATGTGATTGTATATGATGTTTCATATACATTGATCAAACATTTAGCAATTACATTAGTAAATATAGTTGTGTTATTCCTATCAATAGTGATAAGAACCATAGATTATTCTCCTGCTAATAGTAACAGTTTTTACATGTAGGCAAATTATCGTACTTTTATCTCTGACCATCGACCGCCGTGTTTTCTGTAAGCGTCACAATCTTTTTACTTTTCTGCTGACTACATGAACCTCTGTACGCAGAAGTTTTCTCATGGACCACCGACTGCCGCGTATTCGTAGGTTTCTTTTCAATAAGAAGCCGTGAATTGGTAGTAAATGAGCAGATAACAACGTCCCTCACTATTGTGTCGGCCATACATGATTGGTCTCTTCCTTTTCTCTCACATCACCGTCTCTTGTTCGTGGGCCATACATCTGTATAGCAACCTTTGTCAGTTGTTCGGGAAGTAAAAAGTACCAATATTTGTAAGTTTATCCATGCAAAGCAGTATATGCCCACAGTTGAATTGAAACATGTATATTATTAGGAGAGAAATATTAATTAATAGCATATTAATTAATAACTCGATAAACTAATAAATATACCTTGCCTGGCCTAACATCACCTGCTCACAGGAATATGCATATTGATTTCTTCCAGTTGTATCTCTATACTCAAATGTATATATCACAGTCTCATGTATCTGCCCTGCACCTCAATATTGTTTTATTCGGTCTAGTCCAATATATGGAAGCTGGTGGTGATTGGTTCAAATCGGAATTGGCTGTTGAGACCGAGTGGCATGGTCGGCCAGGTACAGTATTTTTTCTTCGCGTGCCAAATAAAGCAAACACAATCGTTTGTCATTTGTTGGATAGTTGCAGGGTGGAAAATTGTCCACAAATCTCCCCTTTCAATAAAGTTCATTTATTAGTCAGTTGTAGAGAGGAAAAGCGTCCATGAATTCCCCCTCTCAATAAATGTCAACCAACTTTTTTTAACTAGAAGCTTCCAAAAAGTCTTATTAAAGGCTTCCAAAGAAAATCTCACTAAAACCGATAGCACAAGTGAAACAAGAAGATGAATTCCTTTTTTAACTAAACTCTACTTCGCAAAATTGATACTTTTTTCTTTTTTCTTTTTTTTTTCCGAAGGTGGCAAAACCTATCAAACTCAGGTGTCAAACCAACAGTGAGGACAACCATCTCTGGCTGCTATCCGCGAATGTCGGCTTGACTCATCACTGTTATCAAGAAAAACCACGCCACCTGTAATAACCCGCTGGTGGTCCGTAAGGGAGCAGGGTTTCACTCCTGCCAGATGCCTCTGGGTCTTGGGCCGTTAACCTGTTTCCTTACGTCCGAGGAAGACGAGCTCTTAGCCAAGCAGAAGCAGTTTTACGGCATACTCCAGGCCGATCCCAAAATTGATACTATATCCAAATTTGTTTATTTTAAAATTTAGTATCAAAATTTGTTTTTTTTATAAATTCAAATTTTATTCAGTTTTTCTCTTCTTCAGAAACCATGAACACATGAAGGCATTTGAATGCGATTTTCATCATCTTAGATACTGATTAACACAGTTATTAATACAATTTCCAATAAAACAACATCAAAATATGCCCCACAGAGAGAATGTATCAATTTCTTGTGTAGTAATGATTCAGATAGCATTTGTGGATTCATAAATAGGAAATTCAGATAGAAACAGAGAGAATGTATCAATCAATTTCTTGTGTAGTGATGATTCAGATAGCATGCGTGGATTCATAAATAGGAAGTTAAGAAAAAGTGGCTAGAACCTGTGCCACCATTCGATCTTTTGAGGAAGTCTTTTCTTGAAAGATGTATTTGTTCCTGGGTAGTAACACTCCCCAGCATATGAACAGTGCGATGTTTCTAAACTTCTTTTCATTCATCAGCTCCTCACCACAATTGCAAGACGTCCAAAAAGGGCTCTCCTAACCAATCTGTAACAATATCAAGCCTTTGTTTGGAATCTACCAATTTGTTTTTTGAGTAAAAGGGCAAGAGAGAAAGATGTGAACATGAGGACTTTTTGTTTTGTTTTAGTAGTTAAGGTGCGGAAGAGTATAGAAGCCACGGATTAACAAACTGCAAAGGAAAAAATAATTAAATTAAATTTGTTATTTTTGTTTTAAATTGAAAAAATTATTATTTGTCATTTTTGGTTTGAAATTGAAAACCATTTCAAACCATTTTTTGGATTCAATAAAATAAAACTTTTATTCTAAAATCAAATTTCCTCTCTCCATTTAATAAAAAACAAAATTCATTTATCCCAATTCCATATTATCATTATAAATATCAGATTCCGTATTTTCTATTACATTGGAAAACATTATATATTAATTATTGAATAACATCCCATAAGCAGGGTAATATTTTGTTTTATATATTTTTATTATATAAAAATATATAGAAAAGATAAAATATTAAATTTATATAATATAGTTCATAAGTACTGATGAGTTTATTGTTAAATCATTATGTAATGTGACTGTCACTAGTTCTAAATTTGGCGGGTAAAAATCTAGCCATATTAAGGGTTGGTGAAGCCTGAGCCTATGGAGTGAGATTATGGATGGGTAATTTTGACTGTTAAGATACCCCTAAATAATTATTTGTCAAACCACATACCAAACCTAAAATAATATATTAATAATTAACTTATTCATAATATTTAATATTAATAATTAACTTATTCATAATATTTACTATTTACTATTTACTATTTTGAAAAAATAAACCAACAACTCTACCTCTTTTAAACAATAAAGAGTTTTACATCTTTTAAACAGCAGAGTATATTATTAGACGTCCAAATTTTAGACAACAGCCTTCGTTATGCTCGAAGTCTCACGTAATCTCCCATCAGCATAATATGTTATATATGGGCGCAATACATTATTCTAATGCTGACCAGCAACATTATTATAGATGATTTCACTTGACGGAACAACCTTTGGGACCTTCATAGAAACTCCTCAAAGATTGAAGCACTAAAATCGACATAGAAATGAAGAGTAGAGAGGAGGGGAGAACACTATGCGTAGACGCAATTCTTATGATAAAGCAGCAGAAAATAATATTAGTACCACTCATAGAGTGTGATATTCACCCGGAGACGGAAGTACACATTTCCCTCGTAGGCATCGGTAGAGATGGTCGCAATCCCTCTTGCCATTAAGAAATCTCCGGTCCCTCCCACCACCGATATATCTCTGTATGCAGCAAGTACTGGGTCTGCTCCAGCGAATGTGATTGTGCCTTTGTAGTCTGTTGAATTCAGCACGAAAGTGAATCCAAGCCAGGCGTTGAAGATGGTCTTCATATCGTACAAGTAGAATCCCTGAGCTCTTCCTACAGGAAGGGAGTGGAAATTATTGTCGAGAGTGATTGGATCGTCGAACACAGCGAGGTCTCCAAAGTCATTGTCTTTTCCAGCGAGATGTGTGAGGTTAGCCCCGTGGGGAGCGCCCACAAGCGTAGCTGTTGCGTTCTTGGCGTTGGTGCCATCATAGATTATATCGTGGAAATACAACACCAGATTCCTACTAGGCCTTCGAAATGGGTGCCTGTTCCACCCATGTCCATCACTAGTTCGCAACGATATAGTGAACACTAGAAGCCATATAAGAAAGCACAAGTACACACCTCTATTATTATTCTTGATCGCCATTGCCAATCTTCTAAACTAAATATGTAAGAAGACGTGGTATAAGGAAAACAGTGCAAGGATAAGTAGAATAGCAAGACAAAGCTTCACTGCAACTCATGAGTGTAATGGCGATACAACTCATTATATAGAAACAACTAGTGGCTTCGTGCATGTGCAAATTTGAATAGAAAAAGAACTTAGCTTTCTCTGTTAGTTTGGGTCAGTTAGCAATTAATGGGTAGGCTTATCGTCAATTTTGATACAGTTTCTAACATTTGTCCTCATATAACGACAACTGTGACTGGTTCGTTTGCCGTGCAATGTGATGGCATCGAGAATAAAACTTCATATATATGCAGGAACAAGGGAGTTCCACGCCAGGCCATATTCGTTCGTTGTCAGCGTCATTTATAGAATACACGATCATTGCTATCGACTCTCCTCATATTACCCTCTACAATTTTATTGATTTTCAAAGTCGTGGTATTGAAACTTAAATGTTCGATTGTCCTCTGGGCGTGTAACAGACAATTGACGGATCCGAAAACTAAATGCATGCGCTTTACTTGGCAAAGTAGGCAAGTTATAATGGCCCATTCGTTGGTATGTTCGGGGATCCCATTCATATGGGGTCGCACGAATTTACTGAATGTGAGAAGCACTATGCTGCTGGGAACACTCATGAGCAAGGTTGACATATATATATAAACAAACAAATATTACCATTTCAGAGATAGCTATGTTTTATTTGTTGATAAATATTACCATCTCAGTGGCGGTGGCGGTGGCGGTGGTGAACGTCCCCTCAGACCAAACATTGATCTTCATATGGGGTCGCACCAATTTACTGAATGTGAGAAGCACTATGTTGCTCGGAAGAGATAGCTATGTTGGTGGTAGTGGTGGTGGTGGTGGTGGGAAGAGATAGCTATGTTGGTGGTGGTGGTGGTGGTGGTGGTTAACGTCCCTTCAGACCAAACATTGGTCTTCATATGGAGTCGCACGAATTTAGTGAATGTGAGAAGCACTATGTTGCTGGGAAGAGATAGCTATGTTGGTGGCGGTGGTGGTGGTGGTGGTTAACGTCCCCTCAGACCAAACATTGGTCTTCATATGGGGTCGGTGAATGTGAGAAGCACTATGCTACTGATGATGAGCAAGGTTGACATATATATATAAACAAACAAATATTACCATCTCACAGATAGCTATGTTTTATTTATTTATTTATTTGATGATGATGATGATGATGGTGGTGGTGGTGGTGGTGGTGGTTAACGACCCCTCGTACCAAACATTGGTCTACCGGACCTAAAAACAAATTATTTAATTTGATTTAAGATTTGATGATGATGATGATGATGATGATGATTGTTTATTTAAACTTGTGATAACGTCCTCTCAGACCAAACATTGGTCTACCGGACCTAAAAACAAATTATTTAATTTGATTTAAGATTTTATTCCTATGCTCAAAAAGCTTGGAGAGAAGCCTTCCAAGCTCACTATAGTTTTGACATTGTAAAAGGCTAGGAAGGTCAGTGTTGTAACAAAGACTGTGAAGCTGAGATCTAATGTGGTTGTACGCGGGGCACTCTAAGAGGAAGTGGTTTTCATCCTCGATGTTCCTATTCTCACATATATGGCAGATCCTTTCCATCCATGGCATTTTAGGAACTACCCAATGACCTGTATATATATTAAGAAAATTATATAAATTAAATGGGTTGTAAATATCAATATTTATCAAATCTATAATAAATATCAAAATATTTATTTAATTATGCATCTCAAATTATTAATTTCTTTTTGGTAAGTGAGATGTTTTTTCTTTATTTTTATTTTTTTGCTGACCAAATTTATTCTCAACGGAACTTGTTGCGCTAATGAGACAAGACTCAAATTACTAAAATTAAATAAACCATAAAAATTAATTAAATTTTAGGTTTATTTCAAATAATAATTATTATTAATGATAAAAATAATCAATATATATCTTAAACATATATGCATTTGAAAAAAACATGTGGCAAAATTCTTAGCTATGGAAATCCACTCTCACTTTATCATGGAGATTCTTAATTTGTAAATAGGTTTTGTTACATTACCATGCTTTATCAATAAGTGGCTTAATACCCAAGTTTATGAATACTTATTTCATTGGACACTTGTTCATATGAAATTTTTTTAATTAATGAATCTCATTAAAAGGGAAAGAAGAGAATATCTACTTTATTAATACAAATTAACTTTTGAGTTTTGTATATTATTAAGAAAATTCTAAAATATTTTATGGAGATTAAATAACTCACATGCATCGCAAATATAACCATATACATTAAATAATTGATACACCCGTAAACATCAAAACACTTACAATATATTGAGCATTATTAATTATAATAATAATAACAATATAAATTTATTATTATTATTATTATTAATGTTAAGATAATTTCAAAATATCATACTAAATTTACTAATAACGCTTAAAAAAACTTTTATTAAAAACAAATTAAATATAAAAATTTTGCACTCACTAATAATGTTTCCGTCTAAGAAAGCTCCTTCCTATTCCAATAATCCAATCATCCATGTAAAAACACGAGTATTCGTTGAAGAGATAATTTATTACAAGTGAGGAGAAAATAGAACAAATAATCTAATGAGCTTGATCACCGGAGCAAATTTTGAAACTAGTAAAACTTGTAATTGGGTTCATTAAAGGGGCTAAAATGGGACGTTTCCATGGTATTTTGAATAACACATAAATAAGTTGTTTACTAAAGGAAGTAAATGTTGTATTTTCAAATGAATAAAGAAAATAAGGTTTAAGGTTAGTGGCTGTTATATAAAAGTAAATATTAATATTAAATGAATATTAAAATTGTGATATTTAACGTTAGTGAAATATATATATATGTTTTTATTATGTTTATAAGTATGTCTAGTTTGTATTAGGGATTTTAGAATTTTAATTTATTTGTCAAATTTTATTAGGTGGATGGTAGGGAATTAACTTTTACAAGAGTAATTTAAGACATTTTTAGTAATAAGTAAATTAAAAGTTGATATTTATCCCTAAAATAATAACATTTTTTTTATTTTTTAATTAAATTGATTAGTTTGAAAAAATTTCATGTAAACAAGTCTCAAATGAAACGAGTTGTGATTTTTTGGGCATGTTGTATTCATAAGCCATAGTGTTAATCAACCATATTGTAACAAAATATATTTAAAATTAAAAATCTCCATAGCAATAGTTAAGAATCTTGTTACATATTTCTTTATTAATGTATAAATGTTGGATCCTTATTAAATATATAACTATTCAGTTTATATTATTAATATATATTATAATATATAAAATTTAATATTATATTAAATTTAACATTATATTAAATTTAACATTATATTAATATAAAGTTATTAAAATGGAATTACTACATAATTATATCAACTTCTTGTAATATTAATAAATTTAAAATATATTTATAAATTTTGCTGAGTTGCTTGTTGAATGAGTCTAAATCATTCAAAGATAAATTGATATTTGGTAACAAAGAAAAATACCATAAAGACAAAGAAAGACATTAGATATTTTTTATTCAATACAATAAAAAATAATCACAAGGGACAAATCAAAATACTATGCAACAAAGAAAGCAGAAAAGAAAACAATCATCACCACTCATCTAAAAGATGAGAGAAAAATAGATTAAGAAAAAGTATAAATTTTATATTAAAAAAAATCATGATTATTATTTAATAATTTTAAAATTAAAATAAATCTATATTAATATTTAATATATTAAATATGCAAAAAGATATTTAAAATAAAATATTCCTGCCTCCACAACTTGGTCCTTCATAGTAAATAACCATATTTGTTTGTAGGTCTCCTATCCTTGTTTTCTAACTTGTAACTTGCCTCTCTTTGTACTAGTAGGAATTTTTTATAGAGACCCTGCAAAAATTGGGAAGGAGAGACTTCAAATTTGTAAAAATTTCTGTTTTCCCACCCCGGTTTTCAGTTTCTCCTTATTTCTCCCATGTAGTTAAATGCCCATTCCCATAACCATACATTTAACAGACTGAAAAAATAAATATTGCTGAAAACACAAATTCTGGAAATTTTTCAGAATGCTGGAAATTGCAGAAATAAAAATCAGCAATTAAAAACAGCCATTAAAACACATTAAAACACTGATATTTTTGGTCAACTTGACCCTGGAAAAACCCCCTACAACTCTTGGGGAAAACCAGTTTGAGAGCTCTTCTTTATTTCTGAAAATTGTCTTTTACAGTGAGAATTATTCAGCAAAAAATCAGCAAGCAAATTTACAACTTATCTCATTTCCCATGCCTCACAACAATCTGGAAATTACAGCAAACAGGACAGCAATAAATGCTGTACGACCTCCGTTTTGTGTGCAGAAAAATCAGCAAACTGCTCCTCGATTTTTGTGCAAAAATCTGCCTTTCACTGTGTGCTGAATCAGCTGTACAAATCTGCTCAACTGCTGCCTTGGAATGTGTGCCAAGCTGCTGTCTCCTTCTCCTCCCTGCTCAGAAATCTCTCTTGCTCTCTTGCTCTCCTTCTCCCAATCTGCTCATGAAAGAATGAATGACCTTTTCCTCATTTTCCTCCTTTAATATAACTCCAAGTGACTTTTGGGTGATCCAAGTGACTTTTGGGTGATCTCTAAATCCAATGGCTGAAATAGATTTAGATCAATGGTTGAGATTAAATGCTCATTTAAATCTCACTTTCTATTTTTTAATTCACCCCACTTTAATAAAGACCCACTTAGTCATTTATTTCCAAAGTCACTTTTCCTTTCTAATTTTTCATTGACTTTATAAAAGTCACTTTAAAATTAGACTTAGTAACTTTATCACTTAAAGTCACTTTTAAATTAGATTTAACTTTATAAAATTATAAAGTCACTTTAGGAGAAAAATTAAATTCTTTTGGACACTTTTCCCTAGGCCAAAGATCAAAGCCTAAGGGAACCACCTGTCCTCTGGTACCAAATTTCAACACTCCCTCTTACCGAGGAAGGTGTTCCTCACCACACCCATCTTGTCTCTGTAGTAGACATGCTTGCCCCGTGGTAAGGCTTTGGTAAGGATATCTGCAACCTACTCATCAGTGGAAATATACTCAAGCTTCACAGCTCCCTTCTGAACATAGTCTCTGATGAAATGATATCTGATCCCGATATGCTTTGACCTGTCATGAAATACTGGATTCTCCGTGAGTTTAATGCAACTCTGATTATCACAGTAAATCACTGAAGGTCTCAACGGCTGACCAAATAAGCCAAACAACATCTTGCGAAGCCAGAGGGCCTCACAACTAGCTAGACTGGCTGCCATATACTCTGCTTCCGCTGAACTTAGTGCTACTGACTGCTGCTTCCGGCTGAACCATGACACTACTGCTGAACCCAACCCAAAACAACACCCTGAAGTGCTCTTCCTATCATAAGCACAACCTGCCCAATCAGAATCAGTGTATCCTGCCAATCTCACTCCATCTCCCTGCCTGTAGTCCAGACCATAATCCACTGTCCCCTGCAAGTATCGCAAAATGTGTTTTGCAGCCACCCAGTGAACCTTCCTAGGCTCACACATAAACTGACTCATCGTGTTGACTGCAAAACAGATATCTGGTCTAGTGTTGACCAAATACATCAAGGAACCAATCAGCTGCCTGTACAATGTGGGATCCACCAACTCGGAATCCGAAGCATGAAGCTTCTTCCAGTTGGTGATCATCGGTGTCGACATGGGTCTACAATCCTCCATGTGGAATCTGCTAAGGATGTCCACAATATACTTCCCCTGCCCCAGGAAGAAATGCCCCTCCTCCTGCCACACCTCCAAACCCAAAAAGTAATGCATCAAGCCGATGTCCTTCATCTCAAACTCCGCCGCAAGATCTCTCTTGCAGTGCTCTATGAGTCTTTCTGCACCTGTAATGATCAAGTCATCCACATACAACACCAGAATGAGAGGCTCCTCACCAATCACAATAAAGTAAAGGTTCGGATCTGCCTCACTCTTTGTGAAACCCATCCCCTGCAAGTATGTATCTATCCTGGAGTACCAAGCTCTGGGAGCTTGCTTCAGGCCATAAAGGGCCTTCTTCAATCTGCACACATGGGACTCCTTCCCATGCACCTCAAAGCCCTGTGGTTGCTCAATGTACACCTCCTCCTGTATGAAGCCATTGAGAAATGCGGTCTTCACATCCATCTGGTGGATCTTCCAACCCATCTCTGCTGCTATCGATATAATGGAGCGGATCGAAGTATATCGAGCCACGGGAGCGAAGGTCTCCTCATAATCAACTCCCTCTATCTGGGAGAACCCTCTAGCCACAAACCTCGCTTTGAATTTCTCAATGCTGCCATCTGCAGCATGCTTTACCTTGTAAAGCCATCTGGAAGTAACCACGGATTTGCCCTCAGGCCTCGGCACCACCTCCCAAACATCATTCTTCATGATAGAAGAATACTCCTCCTGCATGGCCTCTCTCCAGACCTGCTGGCTAGCTGCCTCCTCATAGCTAGAAGGCTCAGAGTCAAGGATGCTGGTAACCATCGCCATATAGCTACAGAACCTCTCAGGTGGTCTACTCTCTCTGACCGGCCTCTTCGGCTCAGCAACAGATGTGGCATCTCTCAAGGTGTCCTGAAGCCACTTGGGCTTCCTCTTCCCTGAGCATGCTTCTCCCATAGGAGAATGAAACTCCTCCTCCTCATCACCATCAGTAGCCTGAACTCCTGACTGTCTGTCTGCTGTCCTCCTGCCTGCACTTGAACCTGTAGAAGCTGAGGTACCGTGTGAACTGTCCATCAGTGGACCCCCTAGTGAACTGCTCTGTGAACTGCTCTGCATGCTGCCCGGAGCACCACCCCTCTGGCTCGGCGAGCCACTGCTCACTGATGGACCTGACATCCTCATAGATGTACCTCCGGATCCTCCTGATCCCTGCCCACTGGATCCCTGCGACTGACTCAACTGCTGCTGAGGGTCTGGCTGATCCAGATGCTCTAACTCCCGTGACCTCCTAAAGGCCCTGTCCTCCTCGAACTTCACATCCCGTCTGACAACAACTCTCCTCTGTGCAGGAATGTAAATCCGAAAGGCCTTTGAGGTCTCACTGTAGCCCACAAAGATACCCTTCTCTGCGGTGGGCTCTAGTTTGGTCCTCTTCTCCTTGGGTATATAGGAGTATGTAATGCATCCAAAGATATGAAGATGACCAAGATCAGGCTTCTTCCCAGAGAAAGCCTCCTCCGGAGTCATGTGCCCCAAGGCATGATGCGGACTCCTGTTCTGCAAGTAAACAGCTGTGTTGTAGGCCTCTGCCCACAAGAACAATGGCAACCCCTGATCATGTAACATGGCTTTGGCAGCCCCTATGATGGATCTATTCTTCCTCTCCGCAACCCCGTTCTGTTGGGGGTTGTAAGGAACAGTGAACTCCCTCCTAATGCCTGCCTCCGCACAATAGTCAACAAACTCTCCAAGGGTGTACTCTCCTCCATTGTCCGACCTCAGGGACTTGATCTTTCGACCTGTCTGTGTCTCCACAAGAGCTCTGAACTCCTGAAACCGCTTGAAGACCTCACTCTTGGTCTTCAAGAAATAAATCCAGGTCCTCCTGGAGTGATCATCAATGAATAAAACATAGTACTCATATCCACTCAAGGAAACATGAGACATCCGACCGCTCACATCGGAATGAATCAAATCAAGTATCCCAGTCGCTCTGCTGTCACTGCTGGGAAAAGGGGATTTGGCAAACTTGCCCATCGCACAACCTCTGCAAGTATCAAGGTGATCAGTACTGAAATCTGGCACACCTGTGGTGATCTCCCGCAATGTCCTCAAGGCTCCATGATACATGTGTCCCATCCTGCGGTGCCAAATCTCACACAGCTCAGAACTGCTAGCTCTGATGTCGGTACTACAGCTCAATGCCAAAGGGGGCTGGAATGCAAACTTGTACACCTTTGCATGGCGTACACCTATCACTCTAGCTGAATCAGCTGGAGAGCCCCTGGGATACATCAACACCTGTCCTCCCCTGAACAATACCTCATAACCTCTGTCCTCCAAAGCTGAGACGGATATGAGGTTCTTCCTCATCCCTGGCACATAAAGAACATCTAACACTTTCAAGAGAGGTTTGGACTCCCTCTGAAATGTCACTGTCCCCACCCCGACTGCTCTAACAACTCTGTCATCACCGAGTACTACCTCAATATCAGTGCCGCTCTCTGAAAGCTCAGAGAAGTACTCACGGACTCCTGTCATGTGACGTGAAGCCCCACTGTCCACATACCAGATACCTGTAGATGCTCCGCTAATCGAGGGAAAAGCATGCTCCCTTTGAACCTGTGTGGCAGGTGATCCTGCACTAGAGGACTCACATGTAGTGAACGCAAACTCCCGGTCAAAACGACCTGCAAAGTCCTCAATCTCTGCTGAAGCTGCCACGTCCTGGTTCTTCCTCTTCTTCTTCTTCTTCTCCGGACACACAACTGCATAGTGCCCCATCTTTTGACAATTCCAACACTTCACCTTGGAATAGTCCTTCTGTGTGTTCCCCGGTTTACCTTTACCTTTGCCTTTGCCCCCACCACTGCTTGTGGAAGCCTGCTTCTTCCCTTTGCCGTTCTTGCCTCCTGCCAACAGTGCTATATCCTCATCCTGCTCAACTAGCTTGGCTGCCCCAAGCTGACCTTTCCTGATCTCTGTCTAAATGCAATCATCCCAAAACCTCTCCCATGTGGGAAGGGTCTCACGTGCACAAACCCCATCAGCAAAGTTCAACCATGAACGGGGGAGGCCATTCACTGCAATACGCACCAACTCAGTGGATGGAATGGCCTCTCCAATCGCTGCCAACTCATCTCTCACATTAGTAATCTTTGTGAGATATCCAACTGCACTATCATTACCCATCTTAATGTTCTTCAGTTTCTCTTTCAGGACCATCTTCCGGTTCTCATTGGTACTCTGGTAGAGATTGGACAATGCTGTCCACATCTCATGGGCATTGCTCTTTCCTCTCACATGAGGAATGCAATGGTCTTTGATTCCGTCTAGAATCAACCTCTTACCCTTATTGTTCTTCTTTTTATACTCAGCCAACTGAGTAACATCAGTAGGCACAACAACAGGGTTCTGTGCGGTATGCACCATGATATCCCAGACTTCTGCCTCCTCAAAGATACTCTGCATTCTCTCCTTCCAAACGCTGTAATTTATATGCCCATCCAGCCTATCCTCCACCCTCAATCCCAATGACATCCTGCTATCCTAAAACTGAAAAATAGCACTGCTGTGGTAAAGATAAAACTGATGTTTA
>Ga0115848_100335_pt1 | contig 17378 bp, 17 predicted proteins | sample InSIn3gowninarea_FD_83862 | JGI IMG/M metagenome (GOLD analysis project Ga0115848, IMG submission 83862) | reverse complement strand
GGATTCTGGTTCCCAACCCGGCAACCGTTCTAGTGAGGACTTTGCACTCGAGAAACCAATAGCAACCGCACAATCCTTACTCTTCTGCCGTATTGTGATTTCATAATAATAAATTCCCACTTGAGGAGACATTGGATAATCAGATCGAACAGATGCTGCTTCGAGGTCAACCTTTCCGGTAATGCCATTGTACCGGACTTCCGTTCCTTCACTCAAAAGATCTAACCCCTGAGACTTGTCCGTACTGCTCAGCCTCGATGGTAAAGGCGTTAATCGTTCCTCTTGTGGTGGATTACTTTCAATGATATCGTAGGTCATACCTCTGTGTGAAGGCGCAATTCGTGCATTACTGGACCTGTTCCATATCGAGCCTGTCAATCCAGAGTTGTTACCATTATCCCGAATACTTCTTTTTTGTGCACTGTATGCGTCCCTCAGCTTCTGCGCATATCGTGTTCTCTCAAGATAGGCCGGTATCCAGCATTCACCCATGATTGTTTCATCTACACCGGTACTTTTGTGAGCTTGTGATGAAGAAGACAGCCCTCTCCGGTGTCCAGTACCTGGGCCCTGCATCGAAATTTCGTGTTCGTTTGCAGACGACATTGCGTGCAATCGGGAACTCGCTTGATATTGTGGTGGATAAGAGCTGTTCGCCATCCCGGCCGCCACGTTCTGCGTAGACGTACCAGATGCGACTGGGTTTTGCGATGTGTTTGCTCCAGTTACTACCGATGCATACGACAAACGCCTCGGGACACTCGGTGATCCTGCATAGGAATTTCGTTGGCCAGGGCCGCTTGTATCGCTCATAGCCACCAGTTGCTAAAATGAAATCGAGCCAGGACGTCCCTCAACAGGTGCACGGCGAAACAGCGGTATCGGAAAAATGCTTAGAACCAAACATGCAAGGTCAAATTGATGCGAATACGTAGACTATGGCGTGAAATTCAATAGTTGTAGAACATGGTATGCTACCTACAGATGCAAGCAAGATATCTACCTATGTCATTGGTTGAATAACATGTGGGTCTATCGCAGTGCACGCCTCTACTCAATGAGCATGTATCAGACAATCTGCTCTACTGTAGACATCTCACCAACAGCCTCCACAAATTTGTGCCATATCGTGCACAATAATATTTTGCTGTTCGAATGAAACGGCAAGGTTTCCACATCCTTCGTTGGGACTTGCCTCTAATCTAAGCTTCATAAGACCTATGTCTCTTCATATGATGGGATGTCAGCAAGTCATAAACAAATACGATATGGTCGCTATGGGAATTTGATGAACGGGGCGCTTTCCCATTTCCACGGCATGAACCATGCTGTCATGCACGCCGAGTAGTCTGTTGCCTTACTGCCAACCGCCTTTCCAACTCTTGCGACGACAAGTAAAGTGATGTACATAACCCCTTGAAAACGTGCGCCGTGAAGCGACGACCACCACTGCTAACACCATGTTTGAACAATTCTTCCAATGCGACCCAATGGACCAACCTAAGTATTTCGTAACCAATATGTATGCTAGTATGATAGTAATGCAAAGTAAGATCGCTCGTATGTAGCCATAATTCTGTATCCGAACGCCGAGATATGCAGTTGTCAATTGTACCATGAAGCATCATGCTTGGATGGGGAGCGAGGTCGATATGGGTATCGGTGGCGGTGAACTTGCGGCGGGTGTCGATATCTCCATCTTGTCCATGTTCTCACCGGCATTGCTGCCTTGTGCAGTATCACTTTCGCTTGGCTTTTGCTCACTGCTGTCTTGCATAGGCACATCATGTGCAGAACCGTTAGCGCCGTTCAGCATTGATGAATTGTTTGTCCCCTTCCATGAGGGTAGCTCCCATGTGTGGCCTGTGAAGCTTTTTAGCTGGAAGCCTCTCTTCTGCCACCGACGACAGGGTGCTCCAGATCGATCTAGTGCTCTCAAGTTGGCATTGATAAAGCCAGTGTTTGCTTTGGGACCAAGCTTGTGATTAGCTGTGCTGGTCACAGCAGGTTTTATACTATGGTCGATCGTGCCATCTTCCCTGTAACATGACATTAGTATTTGCATCGAATGCGGGAGGAGCGATGTGTTGACTTACAACCTGGGTTTCTTTTTCGGACCGGGTTTGCCTCTTGGTTTAGCCATCGCATCAGATGGTATTGGTGTGGACCGTTTCACACCATTCGCTGAGATGAGTTTCTTCTTTGTGTCGCTTGGTGTGGTTACGTCGTGCGAAGGCGCAGGCGTTGAAAATGTCTCTGAATTTGTTTCTTGCGACGCAGCAGGCTGTAGCTTAGGCATCTCCTCTAATGTAGGTAAGGGTGATGAGGCGATTGACGGAGAGTCTGCCTTCGGTATGAACCTTTTTAGTGTCGATGATGGTACTTTCAATACAACGATCTTGCTCTGCTTCTTGGATGATTTCTCCGTGCGACCGTTAGCAGTTGGTGTAGAGGGCATCGTGATGGTATCAACAGCCAAGTGTAATATTGATTGTATTGGTAGCGGTGTGCTTTTCGAAGATCGGTCGATAACCGCCAGCAGTATTCGTATACAGAGTGTCGTAATAAGGAATGGCGTTTGGTGGTTGAATAAGCGGTAAGGGTGCGGATTAGCTGTGAGGCAATTGTGGTCAGGGCTGTAGCGCGTCAAGCATGTATGCTGAGATTAGTGGTCAATCAGCTGGTTATGTGACATTTGCAATTGAATTCGATGATGATGACGAGGGAGAAGCAAAGGAGGAAATGGAAGGGAAGTGAGGTGGATGATGCATTGGATGTGGGAGGGAATGATGATTATGGCTCATGGTTGAGATTGATGGAAGCTGATCCTGCTAAGCCGTACGCAAAAGTCAAGCGTCTGAGCAGGACAGTGGCATTCATTCCAATACATCCGAATTCTGAGTGTCGCGAGGGTCTGAAGGTGCACCTGCGGCAGGTGCACGCAGTAGCGCGATCTCTGCGCCCCACCCATTTATGCCCGGCCAATCGTGGTGCTGGTTGTCGACTCAGGAGCAAGAAGTGAGAAGCAAAAATGATGCTCATCTTCGCAAGCCTAGCAATCGATAGACTCTCCCGTTTCCAGGCCCTGCCCGGCTGCCTCTTTCAAGTGCCCACCAGTCTCGCAGCTTTTCTTCCTTCCCACCAGCAATTCCCAGCAGTTGCAACGCACTACTGCAGAACAAACACAACCTGCAATCCAACGAAATGACAACGCAAACAATCCAGCTTCGTATTACATATCTACTAACCGGCAATGAGAATGACACCTCGCCCTCAATTGAGATTACACGCACATGATTACGCTCGATTTGCTTGTGAGTGGTCTGAGAGAACTCTACTCGCATAGGTATTGGCAACCGCAGCGCAGGCACCTGCCGTGCAACCCATTAGGCCTTGAATTGTTGCGTTAAAGCCGTGGTCCATCAGCAGCCGTATATTCATTAATGTTACCACTATGATGCATCCTGCTAAACGTCGACGTGTAGAGAGTGCCTCATCTACTCTCTGCAAACCTTTTCGCTCACCTTTGAAACTGCCTAAGAACGATTGCCAACCTCTTCCTCCGAGCAAAGTAGATAACCATGTCCAGCAGACTCCAATTCATACATCACCATTTCGAATTGATCCAAAAGCACCCGACAAGCAAAGACGGACATCGCTGACCGATGACGCTACCCCATGCCCATCGACTGAAGATGTGGTTGCACTGCAAAAGCAATACTCATTTCTAGCACAACAACTTCGGAAGTTGAGGCAAGACCTTGATGTGACAGAACAAGCTTTGCAGATACGTTCGAGTAATCAAAAAGCACAAGTCCACGCTCTCATCCTCAAATGGAGGAATATAGCTAGAGATGCAGCTGATGATGTCTTCGCAACCGCACACAGCAGGGTTGAAAACATGGGTGGCTTGAAGGTATGGCAGGATAATGCACAGCAGTTTCCACGTAACTGGGACGATGATACTCCTCAAAGGAGATCAACGGGAAATGATCAGGAGTACGATGACTCGGCCAAAGACGATGAACATCAAGGCCAAGAAAGAGACGGAGAATTCCTTGATGACACTGAAGAGGTAGAGCAGGATGTGAGCATTGAACATGATGTTTGCCGACCTCAGTTGCTCAATGCTAACACTAAGACAGCATAGTCTTACCATGGCCGTGATGCTCCGACAGATGAACATCGATCCAGATCTTCTAGGCCTCCATGAGGATACTCAACAATGGCTTACTTGAACGACATCTAAAGACCAGTTTTGCCATTCTCGCATTTCTCCAGCTTGAATGGAGATTACCATAACTCTTCCAGTGTTTCCTGAGAAATGCCCTAAGCTGTTTCTAAATTGCCGATCCTGCTCACTCTCACATTCTGAAGCTCGTTCACTATATCAAACCCGTGTCTCTTCTACGATCTATCTCCGTCGTTTCACCACTAAGTGTTATTGAGCCACTGTTCCATTGCATCATCTGCCTCTCGATATCTCTCAGCCTGATTTTGCTCTCCTCGATCTGTTGGAGAAACATTGATGCTTCCCGTCTGTTCTTTGCGTCTTCTTCATAGCGCCAAGATTCCCATTCTGATATAATATCCCATAACTCATTGCCTAGCCAATCTATCCTCAGTCCATGATAATAGAATACAATTTGATGCTTTTTCTATTCAAACATTAGCAGATCACCGATTATACCGAACGACTTGTCACTTACAATTCGAAGCTTGCACATCGCGGGCATGTACACCTGAACGATATACCGTAGGTTCCGAGCCCTTCTCATCTGGCAATCACCAGCATCCTCATCAGCCAGACAGACCGCCAAATGAAATTTCGTCAAGGCTTCCTTGATCAAGCTAGCATGGATCATATCCCTAGGCTCAGGTATGGGACTTTCAGTTATGACTTCTGGATCGTTTGTTGGAATACCTCGAGGTCGAAAAAGATCCAACCAGAAAGGACTTCGCCCAGATCGATATTGCACAACTTGCGCCCCAGGTAAGTCGTTGTGGTCGTGTCGAAAGGAACTTCTCTGGTCGAGTGGTTCCGGGTCTGAGAAGGACTGCGGTCGTTGTGTCCCATCCTGTTTGTGAGGGTTTGGTGGTGACCTAGATCTCAATTCATCTTCGGACTTTTGCGTGCCTGATGTTGACTTCACCACCTCCGATTTCTCAGACGAGCTTGACAAAGACTCTTCATCAAGTTTGCGCAGGCTTGTTGCTGTCTGTTTGGCATTCTTCTTCCGCGCCTCTCTAAACGCTGAATAATATCTCGGCTTGGCCATTCCTGTGCAGTATGCAAAGGCGCTCAAACCAAAGCTTCTTAACAGTGGCAACGTGGATATGCTCAAAGGGGAGCGAAAGCGGGTGGTAGATCGGGTGAAGAAGAGTCCAATATATTGCAAGAAACGAAGACACCACGACCATACAATGAATGGTGGTTAGCGGTATGATATGGTGGCAATGACTGCAATAGCCGATATTCACTGAGCGCAGGCAAAGCGGAAACCATCACTAGGACTACTTCAACCCGTATCGATCTACCGCCCGCTCTTCCACGGAATCCGTCAATTCTGTTCCACTCAATCTGTCCAGCTCTGGTCATAGCCAAGCTTCAACTTTACCTAAGAGGAGTCCAAATATACCCAGCAATGTCTCTGTCCTCTGAATGACGCCAATATCAATTCTTCGTTCACGAAAAAGATCTCAAGCCTGCACTGAGCCGTAACAATATTGTGCTTTAGCTCAATGTCTAATCCTGGTGACCGGAAAAGGGCTCCCATTATCAAACGGGCTTCAATCCCATGTACACTTAAATGCGGCTTTGGATGACCATGGGCCAAGAAATATAAATATAGGCAGACTTAAAACATAGTCACTGCACTCAGCGTTGGAACAATATACTGTAGCTCCTTTCCCCGGATCCCTGTCCACTTCACAGAGTTGTATAGAACGAAATCAGGCTTCAACTTTCCAATCTCTCATTCTCCTATAGTGTTTATGTACCTAGCTCCCATCTACAACACGTAGATTCTGTGACGTTCGGACTTTACCTGCGGATAACCCGTTTAAGTCTACGGCACCGTTGTAGGTGTAGTACAATGGAAGAAACACACACACGCGTGTTATGCCGACATATTCAGCATGACACGACACAATGCGGGACGACACAAACACAAGCACAGACATAAACATAAAGAACCATCACTGCTATCTGCAGTACTGTATGCATCCAAGGTAAGGTCTATCGATATACCGTTACAGAACCCCGTGGTGGGTGCCCAGATGTCCAATAGTCTTTCACACGAAAGTGCGTCTTTCTGCTTATCCGTCTCTTTTGTGTGTATCGAGCCACATCCCTGGATAGACACACAACAATTTCAGCTTCCGCTTCGCCTCCACTAGGAATCTGAATACTATATAATCAAATAAGTACATACATACGCATACTGTACTTTATTTCAGATCAGCATTATTATACCATAATACATCACATCCTATCATACCCCCACCACTCTCGCTCACTTCCCTCCAAGAAAGATGAAGTAGATTGAAGTGCATTACAGTACTGTAAAACTTTCACTCACTCACTCTCTCTCTCCTTTCCCCAGCTTCCACCACAAACGTACAGAAGAGACTGGATGGAACGGTCTTAACCGGCCGATTCCCAATCCCGGCTCCTTTCCTTTCCTTTCCTTCCCTGTCCTTTGTTTACAGCAACTACACCTCTTTTACATCCAGTAATGAACTCGAATCATGCATCGTGTGGTGTGCGGCTCGAAAAGAGCGGTTAAAGCCATCGGTTTCCGGTGTTGAGTGCATGGCTGGATGGGGACGTTACTGTATCGCCAAACTTGAAGGACTGAATACATGTACCTGTCTGCGTGTGAGTCTTGTGCCCCCGTCTAACACCGTTCCCATCCTGATCCTGTCCTGGTTCTTTTACTGTATTCGTGATGGGTTGTGGTCGTATATCGTATGTTGTAGATATGTAGGTAAGTCCTTAGAACTCTCTTCCTGATTCAGGTTGCAGGCGTGCTCTTTCTTCGTCTGGTGTGGTTGAGCACTGATTGGAGTTATATGCATGTGCATGTGCATGTGAATGGGCTGGAGGGCACGGACTGGCTTGATTCCTCTTGCTTTCGAGGGTTAGAGTTCTGAGTATGAAGTAGGGAGTTCGTGTCATGATAACATCGGAATGGGAGATGGGTACGAGCAAAGAAGGTATCAATCGGCTGTGCTGAATATGCAAAGGATGGTAAGAGTCTAGAACAAATTATTGATTGAGGAAGATCTTCTGTTTCAACATTATACGACAAACCGCTAAATGTTGGATACACATCAAAAATCGCAGGGTATCAAATGGTCATATGCCGGATCCTGGTTCATATCAGAAAGTTTCGTCAGAGTGCAGCTCTTCAGGGCCGTTTTATACAACAACAACGGTTCGAAGTCCAATTGGCAAGTGTTATCATGAACTGGTGGCAATGATCGAGGCTTCGTCCGTCACAAGCAAACCTGCAACAGCTGCCGAACTGAGCGTGGAAATGACGCCTGAGAATAGCGCTGACAAGGCTACCTTTGAAACGTCGCCGGCACGATCTGGTGCGATCTGTGAAAGCACACCAATCTGTGTACCTAGAGAGCCAAGGTTGCCAAATCCCTGTCATAATCGTCAGCATCACGACAATAAAGCTGAGAAAAATTAAACTTACGCAAACAGCATATGTGGCAATCAGAACGGATCGCGGGCTAAGATCTTGATACTCAGCTGATCGAAGAGTGGTAAATGCCACGAATTCGTTGACAATAACCTTGATACCAATCAACTCCCCGACCTTGTACAAATCCTTTCGTGGAACACCAAGCAAAAACGCGACAGGGTAGCAGAGATAACCCAAAATAAGCTGAAGTGTGAGGAGTGGGTCGTGGATACCGATATACTGTCCAAACCAGCCGAGAAGACCATTGATCAGACCGACAAGGGCGATAATACAAAGCAACGTCGCGATAATCATGCCAGCGATCTTGATTCCTAGCCAAGCACCATTGGCGAAGGCATGAATAGCGTTCGTAGCTCTGTATTCGTCGTTGTCAGGGACAACAACACGGCCTGAAGTGATGGTTTCTTCAGTCTCTGGATATCTGAGCTTGCTAACTGCAAGCGAAGCGGGTATTGACATGATGCAGGAAGAGACAAGGGCTTGCGGATTAAGACCCAGGCCAATGTATGCGACCAACACTGAGCCAGCGATTGTCGCGAAACCACAGCACATAATCTGATGCAATTCGGCAAGAGTCAAATGTGGAACGAAAGGTCGGATCAACATGGCGGATTCTCCTTGGCCGATAAATGGTGTAGCAGAGGCGACAACAGCTTCAGCACCAGAAACACGGAGGGACCAGTAGAAGAAGGTTGCAAACTTGACGACGAACCATTGAAGCAGACCGGTGTAATAGAGAAGTTGCACAAGAGCAACGAAGAACACGATTGGTGGGATAACGCCAATAAGGAACCAGGGAAGAGCAGCTACATCTGCAGTGGTGAGGAACGTGGTTCCTTGTTGAGCGAAGCCAAGGAGTTCACGAGCGAGGTAGGAGATAAAGTTGAAGATGTCGTATCCGGCTTTGGTGCGAAGGACGAAGCAGGCAATAACGAATTGGGCGAGCATGCCACCGATGACTGTGTGCCATTGTATTCGTTTGCGGTCGCGAGATGTGGCGTACAACAAGGCAATCATGACAATCAGGCCGAACAGGGAGATAGCCCGGTTCGCTCGGGTATTGTCCTCGCTTTCCTTCGACACAAAGGTTCCAATTAGGATGATTGCAACAGTACCGGCTGCTGCGAGTGGCTGATGCAGTTTTTTGGGTATCATATCGTATACTCTGACCACGGTGTTGTTCCAAGCCCAAGCCAACGGAACCATGACCACAGTTATTGGAACCCAGAAGGTTATGAGACGTATAGTTATTGCGAGGTAGACGAGAAACGGCTTGAGCCATCCTAGGTTGTCGGACCGATGGTAAATAAGACCAACAATCCACCATGCTGTAAGGAGCAGCCAGATGAGCAAGTGGACGACGATCTTATATTTGGAGTAAAGGCGAGCAACGCGGCGATTCTTGCCAGTGCCCACTTCATCTGACATTCGAGTTGGCGATAATTTGCCGTGCTCGGCATCAGTAACATTGTACTCGACCTTCGCATCCCGCAGTTTGTGTGCGCTATAGTCCTGATCGGGTCTGCTGAGGAGATCTTTGTTATGCGACTCAATGTCGGTCGCATATACTGGCTGTTCGATCTTGTCCAATTGCTCAGAAGCTCGGTGACCGTGGTGAAGGTGCGTATGTGTGTGTTCGTGCGAATAGTGGAGAACGAGATCCGGATTCACGTCGACATTGTGCTGGGTAGACGAATTGTGTCCGTGCGCAGGCAGATCGTGGTCCTGTAGTATGGCAGCATCATGAGCACTGAGCATCTGAGACTTGGGCTGAGTGACCGGAGTTGAGCCAGGATTCATTTCCTTCTCTGCAGAACTCATCGCGTCTCGCGTTTTGTGTGAGGATCGTCGAGATATTTGGTCAAGACAGTACTTCTGAGGAAGGCCAGAGCCAGAAGCAGGATGGGGATGGAGGCCAGCGAAGTTATCACAAGAGCAGGAGACATGGGGCCTTGATTATGAAGTCGGATAAGTTGACGGCGAAGATAAGATAAATGGTGCAGCACCAGCAGGGTCCCCAATGCAAAAGCAGCTGATGGCTCCGACGAACCTGTGGTTGGCCGGAAGTACTGGGGAGACTTCGACAGGCTGGAGTAAAACAATCTTGGCTGGACCGTAAAGATCAACTCGAGGCATGCGATTTATGGCAGCCAGTGGAGATCAGAATTGCCGCCGATGGGAGAATAAGGAAGCGCAAGCCTGTGATTGGCAGCAAAAGGAAATGGAGTGCTTCACAACGTGGTTCAAGTGCAACGTCGCTATTCTGCATTATCTGCAACTACGTGGTATGCGGCGATTTCAGGTGGGAGCACAAGCCCTGTCTGGGAGATATCGACAGGGAACCAGCCTGCCTCAACGCGGGATCAAACATTGCACACGACCAACCTTTGGCGGTCAGCACAATTAAGGCCAACAACGAAGCACTAGATTGAGGTCAGCAGTCCACAAAACACCAGAGTCCAAATTTAACACTTCAATAATGTTCTCTACACTACGTGCCCACTCTGGCTCTATGAAGTACTGCACACACTGTGCAAAAAAATTGTGTTAATCTCGAATTACAATTTACCTAGGCACGCCTTTGACGGCAGTTGGCGGATAGCACACAAACAGGAAAGGCGCGGCACGAATGACACTACCGACTTGAAACGCTCACTAGAATCTTTAGTGTCTCCCGCCAAGGTACTAGCGCCTTCCGGCCTCGCCGATCATCCATACACTTGCTGGAGAGTTCAAAGCTAAAGTTCTTTTTTGCTGCTTGGCACGGAGTCGAACAAAAATGAGTCTCTCGGTCGTCGTGGTGGAGCTTCCCCACCTCAAGAAAGAAGACTGATCTCGACGATCTGCCAGTGTTTGCTGAAGGAAATGCGGCGCTAGCAGCGATACTCCGTATTGATTCTCTTATTCTGCCAAAATTAAGTGCTGAACGTCGTCGACATAGTGTAGATTGCGATCGATTAGGTGAGATAACTATGGTGGTTAATAGAGGCTATTGTAGTAGTCATGACCCTGCAGCGGTACGGCAAAATGCGTTTAACGTTCCATGAAGAGATACCGAGGAATAAGTACAGTATTACTGATATGCAGGCCAGTTCGGCGGCCTCTGCCGGTATGTCGAAAAGAGCATCACGAGATACAAGATGCAAGAACCCCACAACGCCGCGCTAAGTGACTGCTTTAATCAAGCAAGCTTCCCACGGTAAACGTCTGCAGGAAGGATCATTGCAAACACATCCTCACTGGTATTAGACCTCCTTCGCGTCTAAGTCCACCGGCAATCACAGAAGATCGCGAGATAGTGGCAATGACGATGACTTTGAATGTCCACCCTTTGTCAAAATGGCGAATCTTAAGAAGACCTCGGTGCAAGTCACCAGGATTGATATTCCAATCAGAACAATGATAATCCAGGTAATCCGTGACATCTTGTTGTCAGAAGTGTAGTCTGAAAGGACTTCCGCCAGGTCGAGAAAAACCCTACACCGCTCGTTAAGAACCTGAATCCTTGGTTTGATCTCAAGATATTCCGTGAGTGCCGTGTACAGTGGGTGCAGAGTCGGTTCATCTTCCCAGATGAGGTTGGGTGTATCGAGCACATTCGACGCTAGAGACTGTGTTAGTTTATAGTGCATGAGTGGTATGTAGACAATACTCACATAGATTCACGTCCACCCGGCTTTTAAATAACCCACCTAAGAGTTTGATAACGTCGGTGCGTGTCATTCCTAGCTCACCGGTCTTCGCGAGTCGAGCAGGAACGTCCTTTGCCGCCTCCATTTGTGCAGCCATTGTCTCTTCGAAAAAGCCCAGTTTGGTGCTCTGAGCAATGGCATGACTGATTGCAAGCTTGATCATGTGATCGCCGCTCCGAAGTGTGATCATGTCGTTGTAAATACGTGGTCTCGAGAGCTCATTGTTGTACTCGAAATGAAACTCTTCCGTCTCAAAGTCCTCCTCGTCTAGTGGATTCGTGGTCAATGACAAGGGTGAAATAATGTGGTTCTTCTCATCGACCATTGTTGCAAAGGTGAAGTCGGCAAGCGCATCCTTCTCTTGCCTTTCTGTAAAGTTCCAAAACACCACAACTCCGTATGAGAAGACGAACATTTCTGCAAACCTATATGCGTCGGTGGGCACCGTGTTACCAGTCGGACTGACAGATCTCGTCGAGTACTCGCCAGTACTGTCTCGCCTGACGCCATTGACACGGGACCTATCATCTGGTTGACCATCTTCGTACAACGCAGGTTCGTCGGGTACAGGATCGCCCCTCACCGAGTGCTCTTCCTCTTCCTCATCAAAATCTCCGCGATAGTTTCTCTGTTCACTACGCTCGATTGCTTCGTCCAAGAGCGTGCCACCTTTTGCGCTCACCATCAGTGGACTGCTGAGCAGTCGATACCCGTCTGTTCCAGGTAATAACGGCAAATGATAGGCACAGTACAAACAGTCGTCATATAGCTTTGCTCGAGCTCCGTGGCGCTGTCTGACAAAGGTAGCAGTTGATTGTAGCTTGTAGGCTTGTGCAGTACAGAAAGCAGTCACTCTCGGAAGCTCTTTCTCGGTTCTTCGATGTTTTGGTAGACGCTCGGCATAGCTCTTGGACATTTCCTTCCCAGATCGGCGGTGGGTTTCGTCGTCTCTGGGCGGGCCTTTGTCATCGTCGTTTGCCCCAAACTCGCCTTTCTCATCCTCTTCCTCAACAGCTTCTGGCAGCAATACCAGCTTCTCGGATGTCTTTGTCGATCGGGGCGGCATATGCGAAGGCGCAAATCGACCTGTCAACCGGGGATCCATGGGTCGACCAGAGGTGGTGCGAAACTGGCGCGGGCGTTGAGGTCGCCTCTGCTGGGCTGATGGAATGTCTGAGGCATATTGTAGGATACTATCAACAGTGATGACTCGGGATGGCTGCCGACTTTGAATTGGCCGCTGTCTTCTCTCAGCGCCGCTGCCAGTCGCCTGCTGGGTTGTTAATCTGCGTTTCTACCTCAATGGATAAGCTAGGTTTGATGGCTCACCAAGATTGACGGATTCCTTCTCGGTGCTGGTCCACGCGATGGTGCAGGCATTTCTATTGTGTTGGTTGGAGAAAGATCATGGAAGCTCTATCCGTGTCAGAGGCATCTGAAAATACAGCTTTCTAAGAACGTGCTCGTTCCAGCGTGACATGTGGTAATGCAACCCGTCATCGTAGGCGTGGTGGGTCCTCTTTACTAGGCTAGTGGTTGCTTAAAACTTCCCTGCCTTCAGCAACCAAATTGATTGCTTTCTTTCGACGTCGCTCTTCAGTGATACAATATAGAACCAGCAGTTCCGGGCCAGCAGGCGACTTTTAGCACAGGCTTGATTCGTGATGCTGCCACGCTGGTGAGGCTCATGTACAAAACGAATGTCAGGCATTCCATGAAATCCAGTCTAGGCCTTGGAGCTGTGTACTCATGCAGCCGTTCGGCTGTTAATACCAATGCTGGTAGCCAGCAACCTCCGCTACCACTTGCACATTGGTAGACTCTATCAAAGATGTAACTGGTCAAATTCCGAGACTCGTTCGCTCACGTATTGAAATGCAGCATTCATATCCTGTCGGTAGTACTATCTCTAGCATCTAGCATGGATAACGACTTCAAGATCTTTTTAACCACACAGGATCCTTATGCAATCTATGGACCAGGGGACAAGATCCGAGGAACAGCAAATTTATTCACTTCAGAATCTCTCCTCATAAGATCTATCAAAGTCGTATGCAGTGCAGCATGCCGAGCTTACACATTCAATAAAGAGAAAAAGCTTTTCAAATCTGCTACTCAAACTCTCTTTACCAAATCTGTCACTGTCTATGAGAACAAGAGGCAAGACCTATGTTGCCAGCTTTCTCCGGGGGAACATAAATGGAACTATTCTTGCACACTGCCCTCCTCTAATCGTCTACCGCCCTCTTTCGACTATCAGGATGAGGACGGTGTAGCCGAAGTCTTTTACGTCATGGTTATGCGGATTGATAGTACTGCTCTCGGGTCTGATCGGTCCAATTACTATCTCAAATTCAAGTACTCACCTCGACGGATGGCATTCACCGATGGAAATGGACCTTCGTCACAGCTATCCGCGCCGTTGCTCGTCAAGAGGAAACAGCATGATGAATTGCAGGGGAGGAACAAAAACGTCCTTGGTGCTATCAGGAGGCAGTTTTCAAGGAACGCTCACAAGCATGAACTGTTTCGTGTCGTCTTACTGCTTCCTCGATATGCAGCCTTCTCGGAGCATATGGACATATCACTGAAGGTCGAAACAGGTCTTGACGGCTTTCAATGTGGTGGGATGGACCTTACTTTGGCGGAAGTGAAATATCAGCTTTGGGCATCTACTCGTGTCGCATTTGGCCAAACATCACGAGCAAATCAGCATCTGGTCCAGCAAGAGTCTGTATTCTCTGTCAGTAGGCTTTCGCCAAATAATCATTGGCTGTCTTTGGATAGGTGGGCGCCATTTCGAGTGCAGCCTCGACGTTATGGTATGCCGTTGGATAAGCATTCATTCGGCACGCTCGGTCCTAGTTTTGGCACACACAACATCGTGAGAGAATACAAGTTGGATATTATCTTATTGATTACAGCTTGGGGAAAGGACTATCGTGTGACATTTGAGGACAATGAGTTGATCGTTTTGCCGCACGATATGCATTCGCTGGTAGATTGAACGACCATGAAACATTTCACTGCGCAATGAACTTGGTAGTTCGAATTATGGGACATGTTCGACAAACTGTGCAAATACGGTAGAGTTGATTTTTGAAGGGATGGTAAGTGTGGGCTCTAATTCCTGTGCCAAACAAAAACGTTGTGACACTAACCCCGCCCTAGCACTGCCAAGGTTAGACTTGTAGCCTGAAAGTGAAGGTTTGCATATGACACTTCATCTTTCGAGCAATCACAATATTCTCATCATCGTACAACACAGCCACATTACAGTACCTTCGAAAACCATCACCGTTTTGTAACAAACACTGGTGTTGACTCATCATCATCCCTTTGACGCGTGTCAGGCCGTTTACATCGAGTTTCACGCGTAAGTAGCCTCGTGACAAGTGAAAGCCGCACTAGTAAGTGAAAACAGTAAACTGACAGAAAATGCAGTATAAATTTCCACACTTATCAGAACCTCGCACTTCCAAGAATGCGACTCTTGGCCATTTAAACCGCCACCAAGCCGCAATCATGACACGGGAAAAGCCAAAACAAGATGTTGAGGACGATGCGGCAGTGGATGACAACCTTTTACTGCCACGTACCCGTCGACAAGCCAAGCTCCAAGTCCTGCAACAAGATGATGCAAGCTCCGACGAGAAACCTTCACCATCATCAAAAGTGAAATTCAAATCTCGGACACGAAAAAGTGTGCCTGTTGACTCGGCAAGTCCTACTATTGATTCCACTACTGGCACCCCAGACTCAACCCCAGCTCCAACAGCGCCAAAACGAAAAGGTGGCAACAAACGCAAGTTTACCCACGAATACTGCCTCACTTGCAGACACTATGGTCGTGCCTGCGGTGGTCGTAGAGAGGATGAAGATGGTTGTGCAGTGTGTCGAGATCCTAATCGTGAGAAGGGCGAAAAGCTCCGCGAATGTTTGTGGGCCAACCCTGAAGCTGGTATCAACACCTATCAAGAAGCTCGCATTGCTCACAAAGCGGCTCAAGTAGAGGCTCGTGTCAGAAACAAGGCCAGAGCTCAAGAACTCAAACGAATGAATTCGGCGGCAGCTGCAGCAAGCAGAGGTTCGCTAGGCTTGACAGTCTCAATTACAAATGGCCCTCCACCTCCAGTTGGTCGACAACTCAACGTCTTGCCACCTCTTGTTGGTACAGCAGCTCATTCTATCAGACCATTGACGTATTATACTAGCAAAGATGACGACAATGATACTATCACTGTTGATACATCACTGATTGCGTCTGAATCATCACCATCGCATCTTCCAGGCATCGATGGTCAACCAGGTCCACGAATCCACAGACCGCAGGTCATTAAGTTGATCATCAGAGATCCTACCGACAGCGAAAACACCAAATCACCTTCTCAACCTGCTGCCCCAATGCCGCTACCACAGCCATCTCGTCCTGCGCAACCACCACCTCCAACATCCCGTCTTCTTTCATTCATCCCACCACCAATTCCTACAGGTCCGCCATACTATGATCATAAAATTCAAGCGTGGCGCTATCCCTCTCAGGCTGGGTTGTACCTACCCTCTCCACCCCTCGGTATTCCTCATTCTGCCTACCCCGCCTATCAGTCGCCGTATGGTCCACCACCAGCCTTCGCGAACTCAGGTCACGCCGTTATTCATCCACCATCGACCACCGCTTCTGACATCTCGAAGCCGACCTATAACAAACCACGCCCTCTCGATAAATCAGGTATGCCCTGTCGAAAATGGTCACGCTCTGGCTCGGATGTTCCAACGCTATCTGGTCACACTTTTAAGATGAAAGGTTGGAAACCAGATGCCCCCGATACAGGCGCGATAGACGAAACTAGAGACGACATTAGTAGTTCGGACTTGAGCTCCGTCATCGATGTCGAGGATCTACAAGAACTTGAGAAAGCAGTACAAGATGCAAACATCAAAGTCGGCTTCAACTCTCGATCTACCCTGTCCTCCACTCCAGATGTTACAAACAGCCACAAACCCCAAACTGTAACTGTCCCCGTGGAAGAAGAGGACCCAGAAGACAGACTCCAAGCACAAATAAACCGCATGGCCCGCGAAGCCGAAGCGAAATTCAAACTTGAGCCCAAAGCACAACCGCAGCTGACACCAAAAATCATGTTCAAGCGAACCAGCAACGGCTTCTTCAAGATCAACAACACACCCCTCTCTGCAGTCACCCACAAGGAACCGGCCAAAGAAAACAAGAATGATGCCGACATCACAGCCACCGCCACCACCACCGTCGCCATCGCCGATACCGACGAAGGTAAGGACGATGGGCCCCTCACCCGTCTCCCCTCCGAAATCAGAGATAAATTATCCCGGACCGCAACGACACATATCAGAATCAGTGATACCGAGACTATCACAGTCAGACCAGAGCATTTCAGGGGCGAAAGTCTGGGTGCTAGATTGGAGTCGAGAGGTGCCTCTGACGGAAGTATTGACAACGCTGCTGCTACTGCTGTTGCTGCTACTGCTTCTGCTGTAAAGGTATCAGGCCATTTGGGAGGCGGTGCAAATAACAATCAGAACGACGATGCTATTGAGGAGCATGAGCGTGACGACAACGGAAACGCAAGCGCAGCCAACGATGGGAATGGAAACGAAGAACTCGAGGAAGGTACTGAAGACGAAGATGAGGACGTTGAGATGGAAAATACTTGAACGACTGCTGCAGTCATTTCTTCGAACATGACTACAGTCACGACGGAGTATCATGAACGAACCATCGGTTCCATTCTATCCTGTCCATTCCGTTCGTTTCTGCCCTGAATCCGCGCCTTTCAAAGTCCCGCACTCTCGATTTATCTCAACTCAGCTCAGAACAGACCAGACGCTGTCCGCATCAGGAGTGATTTGCCTTTCCACAAAAGTTCTCGAATATGCTTTACGGAGCATGGCACGAGTGGTAACTCATATACTATACTATGCCACGCTGCAT
>Ga0115848_100332_pt1 | contig 17492 bp, 14 predicted proteins | sample InSIn3gowninarea_FD_83862 | JGI IMG/M metagenome (GOLD analysis project Ga0115848, IMG submission 83862) | reverse complement strand
GCTAGCTGCTTTCTTATATCGTCGAATGAATACTTCTTTCTAACCGACGACCCTCAGCTCAGTAAGGGTATTCATAGGTTCCCTCGGCTTTTCTTTTGACGCCGTTCTGTGAGCAAGCATGCCCCGGTAGCCGGTAACACAAACGCATGCCAGCACCGCCGGTAGCATGGATCTTATATCTTCCTTCCTCGGTATTTGATCTCGACAGCCAGTGTCTGAGAACTAACTAAACTTCTCGTTTCATCCGGCCTCGCAGACAAGGCCATTAGTAATGTGAGGCCTGTTCTTACTGGCTGGCTGGAAGAAAGGTATAAATGCCCTGTTGTTCCGCTTCTTCAGGGCTTCTCGATCTGATATTTTAGGAAGAAAGAAGTAATAGATGCGGCGCCCATGGAAAGTGTGTGATAGTGTGTGGCACCCCACCCCAAATAAAGCATTTCGCTTCATCCGATGTAGAATTAGAAACCCGCCCGTAGGATGCTCACTGACTTCAAGGCTTAGGGCTTTCTATTATGTCTGTATGCAATAACTAACTCGAGTAAGTGTACAGCATCTGCGCTTTATTGAACATGTTCAATCAATTTGGGCAAGCGCAGAGATCCCTTCCACTTACCGGGTGAAAATCACCTTAGTATTGGAATACCGGAAAAGAACACTGACTTACCTTCCTTATAAGATAAGGCAGAGCTATGCTTTACTTACACTCACTGCTTTTTCCTAGGGGGAGGTAAATAAGAAATCTCAGGTATTGCCATAAGATCGTCTATAAACATAGATCCCATTATATATTTATATTCTATAATAGCGTCTGGATTATGAGAGCATCCCAGACGATTCCCCATAAAGAAATACAGAAAGAATTACAGATATAAATAATGACCACTTGAATTGCCAGCACAAATAAAAAGAAGTCTTTCCATCCCATCCATCATACTCATACTCATACTACTGCTAACAAATATACATCATCTACGTATAGATTGCTATATATTCAAATAGATATAGGAACAAACCATGTACCTCGGCGAACATCATTGAATCGATTCATAGTGGTAGAGGTCAGGTAGTTCAAATGGTGATATTCCCATTGGAGTGGGGAGGACCAACACCGTTCAATTCGATCAAGTGACAATGCATAATTACATATATAATAGTTGCGTGAATGAAGACTAAAGGCCTTCAAGCGTGAATGAAGTGTGTTAGTTCACTGCTATCGCTCACTGCACTTCGTTCGTTCTTCCGAGAAGCGCTTATAAGAAAAGGGAGCGAAAGAGCAACAGACAAGCATGACTATCTATTCTGAGCACCATGACTATGTCCATTCCCTCTGATCGCGAGGGGAGAAGGGTAATCCGAACGAAGCGGGGATCCAACCTCATAACTGCTTTTTGGAACGAGGTTTGAAAGGTCCCGGAGGGCGCTTTCCTGTAATCAGGGAAGGGATATTCTCGTTTCGATGATAGTCTTTATCTGTCTAGTCGCAACCCATGGTACTTTGGGAAAGGCAGGTGCCGCTTCCTACTTGAATCTTTTTTTTGAGAAGCCCACCCTACTATTTTCGTCCGGGCCGGGAGGTTGGTCCAATAATCCCGGGGAGCGCAAGCAGTACATATTGGTCACTGGGCTGCTCCTACACAGGGCTAGCAGATAGAGGTGGATGAGATGGGCCTGCAGAAGTCTCATGCACGTAGTAGCTGACACCATCCCGCAGCATCTAGATCCCACCCAACTGCTCTACTCTCTATCTACGCCCACCCTCTATCCATATGCCTCATCACCCATTTAAGGGAAATCTTCCGATTGGTATAGTTAGGGGAAGGAGTCACTTGGCCTCCCTATCTGCCCTTTCGATGGGATTTGCCTGCCATGCCGCACTACCTATGGAATGCGTGGTTCGGGAAAAAAGTAAAGGCCTTTAAGGAGCCGTAAGGCCGCTCGACCATAAGGGTGAGGGTGAGCCAGCCGAACTCTCGACAATAGGCCCGAAGGCCCGGTAGGGACTCAATTGAGGTTACGAAATTGAGGCCCGGTAGGGTGAGCTTGCCGAACTCTCGACACAAGGCCGCCATCGACTCACTATTCATTAAGAATGCCCCGTAGCAATATCGATATTTCTGAATCATGAAATGAATTCCTATACAAAGCTCGAGTGGGTGAGACGTAATACTTCCCCTTATAAGTCCAGGAGCTAGGGTTATCCATTGGGGGAAAGCCCAGGCCATTGAAATGAATAAACTATAGGAGCGGGTTAGCTAGGTGGATGGGACAATATATTGAACTGTGTCTAAATAAATACACGGGCGCATAGCTTTGTTCCCAACGGCATTCGAGGAGGGTTCACTGCGGGCTTAACCAGCCAGTTCGGAATTCATTTATAAAGTAGGTAAGGTTGGCTGGCCAGGCCTATCCCTCCATGACTGGGAAACGGAGTAGCCTCATTCTATGCAATAGCTTGGATTCAATAAAGAAAAAGGTTTCCATTATCTAAATATCAATGCAATTGGTACCAGAAGTCGGAAGCACCAATGCAAATACTGATTGCCTACGATACTGCTGGCTGATTCCCATAATAGTAAGCCGCTGACTTGATACGATCTTCCATGGGCATGGGATGAGATTCATTCTTTCATGCCTGGGACTCTTTCATGGAATTCCAACAATTTATCCCGCTCGAGCCCTCCAAAAGGCATAAAGGTGGAAACACCTTTGTTCATCAATTGGATTTCGATCTCAGGATCCATAGCGTTCACATGGAACGGCAGAGACATAGTATCAAATGCATTGATCTCCAATTCATTCCTTACCCCCTTTTTTTCCCCTTTTCATACAATAGGTAAGTAATGAAATGCGAGGACCTTATAAGGACCTTAGTCTTCCCCATCTTTTTCACTTTTTATATGCCCCAACAACCTAGCTTTACCTTGAGATTGCCATTTTCAAGATATAACAAGTTTGTGGGCTTATAAGCAGTACCTCAACCAGAGCTAACTGTTATATGGTCATGGCTGGGTTAAGACGCTTTGAAACTGAGAAACTATCCGTTATACAGCCCCTAATAAATGGCTAGGTAAAGGTGGTTTTAGAATACCAGGTTCTTAGAGGATAATTTGCCACTAATAAGGACAGTCTATTGAACCAGAAAGCAAACCGAGTACCGGTAATAGTCTTTGGCTAACCCAGTTGATCCAGTCTATCTACTTTCTCTATGCAAGCATGTGTATAGTAGCTCTATTTATTGGCTAACCAAGCTTGGCAGCAGGATATGTATTCCTCAACCCAAGAGTATAACGAGGTAAGGGGTACGCGAACTACCTAGTACCGGAGCTATGGTTTAGATGGTCTGGCTGGAATCCAAGGTAAGTAGTGCTCAGCCAAGCATCCCGCACCCCAGAGAGTCAGGGGCTACCACCTCTTCCCCAAACCAAGTAGTAAGGGTCATCAGTGGCAAGAGCAAGACTATAGGTGCCTTCGTTCCCGTTAGCCAGGCAGGTCTAGGGGTTTCCCTAAACCCCGCCAGGCCAAGCGCAATAGGGGTTCCGTAGGGAATAACGCATAAGTAGAGCCAGTTGTCGGTAAGGTAAGTTACGAACCCTCGTATAAATAGGATTGGATGGATAATATATATACACTATAATTCTATCTATTCTTTATTTGGATAATCCCGAGGAAAGATGGCTCACCCGAAGACTATTTACCCACCCACCCCAATACCCAGTGAGGAAAGATGGCAATAAAATGGTCAATGAAATATATTGATCCTGGGCTCAAATCCATCCCAGATCGAGTGATGACCGGATATAGTTTTGAAACCCTGATAGTGAGTGATTCTGGCCTAATGAATGACATGAAATTCATATACGCATGCATGCCTATATAATGGGCTATATAATATAATGGACATGAAATATTCTCTTTCCCTAATCCAATCCTCAGTCGAGGGATAACTCTGGCCAAGCCAAGTCAAAACGTCGCCCACAGCACTTATACTATGATAAGTGGGTCACCGGTGTTACGGAGTAGACGAAACAACCGCTAGCAGCCTTCCTTCGACTGGGGATTCTTACCATTTCCTTCCTATATATTATCCTTCCCAAATCCGCATTCCAGTGTTTGTAGCAGGGATATGCCAGTGTACATACTTCTGCAAACCGGAACCTGCATTCCTTGGATAGATTCTCCCTATAGCTATAGTAGATACCTACAATAGAAGAAACTAGTCTAGATTCTATTATAGGTACCTCATACCAATTAGGAGAGATTATCCCTTTCCTTCCTTCTTATATATTACCCCCAAATATCCATTCCAGCGTTTTGAGTTCGGCTGCATTCCTAAGTAAATAAGTATATATATATATTATCCCAAGGAAGATATTAGTAGCTTAGTCGGTATGGATTACCGGCCCAACAACTAGCTTAGGAGGTAGGGTTGGCTATTCTATTGGTTCAGTGAGCTACTGGCTTGGATGAGAACTAGACTATTTCAGTAAGCAATGGTCGGTTCACCCAGTTTGCTTGGACAACTAAGCGAGGGTGAGGGTGAGGTAACGAACTCTCGACCTCTGGGAGAGGGAACCGAACCGCTCTAAAGACCAGAGGAAGGGCGAGGGACGGAGTCACTCACTATTCATATGGTGAGGGTGAACCGGTTTTATGGGACACCTCCGGGTTACCCCCAGTTGGATGAGCAACCCGGTGTTAGGCGAACCCCCAGTGAGAGTAGCTATAGTTTCACCCAGTTGATCTCAGCTACTGAGTTTGGGTCAAGCCACTTAGCGTAGTAGATAGGCAATACAGCAGCCCCAGGAGTTAGGCTAAAAACCAAGCTTGGCAGCTTCAAAGTTGATCAGCTCCTGGTGTTGGGCTAACCCAGCTTGTCGGCTAATGTGTGGATGTAGACGATGTATTCTCGGCTGCAACCCCCGGTCACTGTCCAAGAGGTAAGTAGTAGGGGGTCAAGGGTATTCCCGAATAGTAGTACGTGGTCAAGGGTACACGAACTAGTCTTTCTTCTCCCCGTAATGGCTATCCAAGGTGCGAAGCCGCTTGTCCCTCCGGGGGCAAGGTTTCTCCGGTCTGGAAGGCTAACCTCGTTCTGGTATGACTCGTTCAAGTCAATACTTTGATTGAATGGTTTAGACGGTATGGCTGCTGGTATTGTAAATGATAGGTACTGACCGGGGTTATCAAAAAGGACTACCTCCTTAGTGGATAATTGAAGTTAAGAAAGAAAGGAGAGTGAGTAGTGTATACATGGAACTTATTAATGCATGGACTAGGATAGGTGTCCCTTATTAAGGGTGCCGTGGGACCTACTCTCTAAGGCTAGTAGTTGGACTAAAGGCAGGTAGGGAGAGTAAGAGGTATAGCTTACGGAAACAACTAGTAGTTTTACACCACTACAGGGAATAAATATCTATCTGACTAACCTCAATCACTATCACTTCGGAGTATCTTCGGATAGGAACTGACACTCCCAGTAGTTTTCTCCTCACCATCGGAATAGTGAGTCCCTACCGGGCCTCTTTCTTTCAAATGTAGTAGGGAAAGTAGTTCTTACTCTACAGACTACAGCTCCTCTCACTCTCTATCTAAGGAAGGGAACTTCTTCATAGCAGCAGCATAGTTTACATAAACTCCAGGGACTCATGCTGGGAGTTACCGAGCCACAGAAACATGCTGGACCACAATAGATAGAGGCCTGGAAATATTTCATAGGCCTGGGCACTGGAGGTCTGGAACCTTAGGGTATGGATTCTTCTTCAAGTAGTTTCACTTTCACATTATTAGTGAATAAGAATAAGGGTAAATAAGGGGGTATGTTCTTCGGATCTATCAAAATGCAGTAGGTATACTTGCTTTAGTCCACATGCAGTATAGACTCTGAGCTGAGTAAGCCCATAGATGCGAAAAGTTCAACTTGGACTAAGGCAACTAGGGACTAAAGAGATACGGGCTAAAGCTAAGGCTTGTCAGGACTTGCACCATTTCATATTATATTCATCTTGCAGATTTCATATTACAATGCAGGTCGATATAAATCAGTTCGATGAAGGCAGTTCGTTCGATGAAGGCAATTCACAAGGTCGAAGAATACAGGTAGTTATCAGGTCGGGTCTCCGGTCGAAGGGGGAAGGTCGAGGAGGTATAGAGAGAAGATATCAGGAGAGAAGCAATCGGGCAGTTCAAAATCGATCATATCTAATCGGGTGTGTATCAGTTTCCTCCTTCAGTGTCCTACCTCGCTCCCCCGATTCGGGGGGATATATCGTTACAGAAGCGAAGCGTCCCGTGTTCATTCAGTTGCCCCAGTTACGTGGCTCCGTAACTAAAGAACAGGCACGCTGCGCAAAATGAAATAATAATGGATTATCTCATATATAATGGCGATGGTGCAAAATAGACACTCTGGCATAACCTTCTTTCCTTCCCTTATTACTTGCCTGGAACTTCCCTTCTAAGCGTGCGTTAGCAGCGACTGGCTTAAGAGAGAAAGCTATGCCTTTCAACCCCCTACTGACTCGAATAGCTAGCATATGCCGGGGCTAGTACCTCACAGCAAGCAGTGAAAATAGTCTCTGTACCGGTAGTGCCAATAGGCTTTCCAATAGTTTCAATAGGTCTTCCCAGGAGCAAACATAGTCAATAGTCCCTGTTCAAATAGGTCGAAATAGGACCTTTCACCCATTCTATTAGAGAGATATAAGATAGCCCCAACTATAGAGATTTATTAATTGGCCGGCCGAAGAATTTGTTAACTTCTCTCCGGGCACCTTCCGGTTGAACAACTATTATGGAAGGATAATTCGAGCCCATCCTTCTCCGAGCCTATCCTTCTCGCCCTCCTTATTCTAGTTGTTTCACTGGGTCCCCTCCTTGATAAATGCCTCTCACCCACGGTCGGATGAAGTTATTCTCCTTATTATATTTGTTATATAACTGTCTTTCTACTTGTTTCAGCTGTAGCTGTCCCACCTCTAGCTGTACCTGTATTACTTGTATCTGTACCTCGAGCTGTCCCTGTACCTAAGTGTATGTCTGGTTTATTGGGTAGCTAGCTGGTCTCAGTGTAGCTGGCTAGGTATTATCTCTATTGTTAGTAGGTCTCTTCAGTCAGTAGGTCTAGTCAGATGTATAGCTGTATTGTATGTCTGTGTCTGTGTTTGAGTATGGGTGTAAGTAGTGTGAGTTTGTATGAGTCTGTTTGTGTAAGCTGTAGCTGTGCTACTTGTACCAGTACTTATAGCTGTAGCTCTCTATCAGTCCCTATCAGTCTGTATATGAGCTGTACCAGTCAATATGCCTGGCTGTCCCACTGTTATCTGTACTTCTATCTGTAGCTGTATATAAGTGTATGTCTGGTTGATTGGTTGAGGTAGGTAGGGATAAAATAGATTGGTAGTAGGTCTATTGAGATGGATAGGGAGGTATGGGGTTAAGAGGGGAGACGCAAGAGATCCCTCCTGATGAGGTGCTATGGTGATGGAACAGTCATAAAGCAGCTATCGAGGGGATACGCTATGGGAGATAACCCAGAATACTGCTAAGGTGACGAGGCGGTGAGAGAGCAGCCATCTAGGGAGAGAGATGTGGGTGGATGCCCAGACAGCCTGCATTGAAAGGAGATGCTTTTATAACACTTACTTTCGGGAACTGGAATTGCTGGTGCTGGTTATGGATCAACTGATTCAACTGGTGCTGGTGGTTAAACTGCTTGGGGGCTCTGCTGATTATGCTGGTTCTGGATCAACTATAACGGATCAAACTGGATCAACAACTGCAACTGTATTCAGCCAGTGTTCTCTAGCCTAGCCCTCGCCCTGTGTTCTCAAGCCTGTGGTTGTTCTTCAGCCCTGTGTTGTTTCCCAAGGCTAGCCAGGGAGTAATATATATTGGGCCAAGCACGGCCTGATTAGATAGCATGACCTGGGAACGTGGATGGTTATAGAGCTTAGGCATATGGGTAGATAGCTTGGTGGTAGAGCATGAGTGTGTTTGCTGAGTAGATCCCCTGGCTAGTTATTCCATCCCTGCGCTAGAGCTTTTGTGTTGATGGATTGGTTACTAATCCAATGCGCTAAGCGACTCCGCTAATCAACTGGGCTTCAGGGAACAATGTTATCGAATTTATCGATGATGCTTTACTTATAATGCACCTATACTTGAGGATGCCAGACACATTGTGCTTTCAGGTGTAGGGACAGTCAGGGAAGGGAGGTGGATGCTGGAAAGGTCTTTCTTTATTGCCCACAGCTTTCGAAAGAGGTTGTACCACGGACGGTACATGGTACGGGGCCGAGTGAGTGAAGTCAGTGAGTGAGTCAGTAAGTTAAGGGTCATTCCCAATTGCACAAAGCCCAGGAGTTATACGTAACCAGTCGTAGATCCCTCGTACCCAAAAGGAGTTGTTCATCTATCTTTCATGCCTTACCACACATCTTCGAAGGATTCCATCTGCTCCTAATTTATACAGCTGTCCTGCAATCAGCTGAAAATCTTCGGCCTTGGTTGCTAGCTGTTTATTCCTTGTGACAGTATAGTATTCCAGCGTGCAACCTATAGTGAAAAAACTTGCTATCTCTCAAAATTCATCCTCAATCATCTCTACTCGAAAGAGATGTGCATCTGGCAAAGCATCATCTAGATTTCCTGCCTCTTACCCTTAAGTGATTCTTTATAAAAGGACTTTATGCCTTGGGAAGGAACGAAACCCCGAAGAGTGCCTATGGTCTGGCCCGACATTACTCTTCCCTGGCTTGATGATTACTTCAAAATCTTATCCCACTGTAACAACGAAAATGGCCGATCTCACAGGTATTCCAGCGGCATCAATGGTGAACCGGGGTGTTGCCAAGCTTTTTCGTAGTCGGGTAGATTTCCCCCCCTCCACTGATCCATGATCGCGTTCAATCTACCGCCCATCCCTCGCCTTGCTCTCCTTTCCGGACCTGTTGTAAAGAAGATCTTCCCTTCCATTTTACCCGAAACCAGACTCTATTAAACCACTCGGCTATTCATTTGGAGGAATTAGCCCTTCTCCACGCTTTTCCACGCTTCTCCACGCTTCAGTCTGACTTATATCCTTTCAGTCTCCCTTTCAGTCTTAAATCAAATTGACCTTTTCACCACGCTTCAGTGTTTCAGTCTCCTCTCCTCCCTTTTCCCCACGCTTATGAATAACCCTAGCGGTAAGGAATCAATATGAATAACCCTATAGGAACTGAAGAAATCAGTATACATTGGAATTGAAAACGGTATGAGTTTTCTCTTTATGCACTGATAAGTTACTCATATGGTAGGGGGGCTAGTTACCGGCATTAGAGGAGTAATGAAAGATATCCGGGGCAAAGTAGACGTCGTTAGCGCCTTATCTCCCTGGCATTCTCGTAAAGCCTGTCCTGTAAGGGTATAACCTCACCTACCCAGTTGGTTGTCTGTTGTTGAAAGTATCTTAGATATGAGATTCCCACTCCCCAGACACAACTACGGGAATTGGGAATTAATGGCTGGCTTGATAGAACTCACTCCCATTAAAGGCTGGCTTGCTGGGGTTCTTTGGCTGGCTTGAGCTCAATCTGTCCTGTCCATCAGGCTTGGGGTTCAAGGCTTGCTGGTAAGAACCCGCATCTGCCAGTCTACCAAACGCGTAGGGGGTTTCTGTAGTTAGTTACCGACTTGAAAGCAGGCTAGCATTCTATTTATGTTCATGAAGGCTGGCTTGCGGGGCCTTATAGATAAGAACCCGAATTAGGCTGGCATTTCACTCAGGCTGACTGATATATATATATTCTGGGGCTAGAGAATAGGTAGGCTCAGCAGACCTCCTAAGCAACGGGAAAGGCATTGTACCGACACCTACTTTCCTTGCTAGGGAACCTCCACCTAAGGAAAGATAAGGCATAGTACCGGCACCTACGCTAGCCTTTCAGAGCCTTTTTCTAAATTAGTCTTCGTCCCACCTCAAGCAAGGATTGGTGACGACTCCTTAATCCCTGGACCATACAGAGAGTTTCTGGCCGGGTTATTAGGAAGGAAGAAAAGGTAATGACATATCTCGAATGACGTAATTACGTATATAATGAATGCCGACCAAGACAATGAGTAAGTGACTGCCCCTCCTAATTGATAGCCCGGTGAAATGGTGGTAGTTATATATGAGCATATGGTAGTTTAGGTAGAGATAGAGATGTGCACCTCGGCGAGATGGCGTAATGACATATATAATGATAGTGATTTCCTAGCTAGAGGCAGCCTTGAGCAATATATAAACCCCCCAAAGAAAGACCAGTCATTGTTATGGTGGTAGTTATATATGAGCATGTGGTAGTTGCGGCTTCATAAAATAGAGATTCAGATCGTAATGACATATATAATTCAATGTAGACCGATTCACTTACTCGATCTATCTCTCTTTAGCCAGCCTATGTTGCGGTAGTTTTCCAGAGGCATGCATCGAGAGTGGAATCTCGTCTGAAAGGCCTTTTGCGTGCGTTTTACCCGTTTTCAATCCACGTCCCTGTAAGGTGTTCGTGCCATTTTCTATGTAAACGATTGACAGTCAGCGATAGCGAAGTAGCACCGGTTAGTTATTGATTTCCCACATTGGCAGAGCGGGGCCTACAGTGATCGATGATAGTGATTCTTTATAGTCAGCACCCAGGGGTTGGCAGTACAACGGACGGAATACAGCCGGGGGAGCAGGCTACGGCAACAAATACAGCCACTACAGCAACTACGGATACAACAACTACGCCAGCTACTACGAATGACAACAGCTACGGCAGCTACAACATATACATATACATATACAGCAACTACGGCAACTACAGATACAGCAACTACAGCTACAACGAATGGAAACAACGACGGATACGGAAACAGCGGCAGCTACAACGACAGATACAGCGGCTTATATGGAATATTGACACACCACACAGCGTAGATTTATATACGTTTGTTTTTATACAACATAGCGTGAATTTATTCGGTACCGGCCAAAGCAAGAGGGTTGATCTCAATTCACATAGCACAGTGATTCCCATCATTATGTTGGATGCCGGGTGGACCCGTAGAGAGAAATAGAATGTGTCACTTGAATCAACACCAGGCAATCATAGGTAACCTATCTGAAAGGGGCGAGGGGGTGAGGATACGAACCCGCTTGCAAAATAGTAGTAGTGAGAGGGTATAGTTCATAAAGAATCAAATCCATTTCATTGTTCCGATGAGTCATTGGCCATCTGACCGCCTAAAGAAGCGTTTTTATGGCTTAAACCCAGCAACTGAGAAGGTTTCCCAAATTCTGTTCCAATCTAAGTTGTTCTTGGCTGTGCCAAAGTAGGCAGCGTGAGCGATCAAGCAGCGATCCCTTTCCCTTTCTTTCCACAACTACTCCTTTTCCATTCAACCTTTTTTTTCTAGAGCTAACCTTTTCCAGATTCCATATCCATTCCACCAGAAGAGCTAACCATCATTTCCAGAGCTAACCTGAAGGCATAAGCAATCTGCCGTATCAAACCAGAATCAGAAGCAATCCGGGAGCTCACCTACAACAACTACTTTCATCTCCAACCAGCAACCAGATCAACGCCACTCACTTGATCAAAGGCCATCTGAAACCCTACGACTAGATCCAAGCAAGCAACCAGAGAGAAGTAGGCAAGCAGTAGGAGATCAGAGGACGTAGGCAAGCGGTATTATCGGGCCTAGCTGTTCCTGGCGGGCGATATTCTCGTTCGTGGGGCATACGACGTGGGCGGTATCGATCCAACCCGAACTAACCAGAAGCGCTATCCGCCGGGGATCAGACCCCATTTCCACAGATCGAACCATTCCCAGAGCTCACTATTATTTCCATAAGCAATCTGGGAGCTCACCTACGACTAATTCCAGATCCAAGAACAACCAACCCCCAAACTAACCAACCAACGACTCACTATGGGTATGCATCATATAATAAAGCGATGCTCCTCATATATATTAAATGGCATTATAACTGCCCTGCTGAAGAAGCATGAGCCAGCTTCATAACATTGACAATCTCGAAATTCCGTATTGACCGAGTTTTTCCCTAGAATCTGCTGTTGGTTCTATCGAGTTATTGCGGGCACCCAGATGAAGCTTTACCCTACCTTCTTATGATCCTTGGTACCACATATTCACTTATGGTTTGGCCGAGCCTTGATCATATAAGAAACAAATCATCTGTAATAAGCTCTTTTATCCACTAAATCATTATATCGCCTATGTTGGCTAAATTTCATTCAACCTTCAAGGCAGGACAGAGCTTCCAGTCTCGAGTCTGAACGTCAAAGAGATCCCCAGCCTTGGACTTTCTTTCAGCTACGATGACTAAGGAGGCATCCGGAAGAAGGTGAGTTATTTTGTAAAGAATGACTTTGCGAGTCACTTCCTTCTCCTTATTATTGATGAAGGGCCCCACTACCAGATGAAAAAATTCCACCCGTGGGTCTTGAGAAGGCGTTAAAGCGTCCACCATAGAAGTAGCAGGTTTAGCATAACCATATTGGGAATTTGCATGGCTGTTTGCTAGAGTCGTAGGTCAGGAGGATACTGCACAGGTGCCTAGGTATGTTCTGCATGTTATAGACTACTCTCTGCATAAGGGCACTGTATTCGACTGGGGAGAACTCATATCAAATGAGCTCTCTCATCAGCTGTCAAACTTCCAAAAGACGAAGAGGATCTTTATGGCATCTTATCTCATATATGCTTTGATTTCGTGTAACACGTTTTCAAATCTTAGTCCAAAAGCAGATGTCGATATGAATGAGTTACAGGACACAGATATGGCTCCCAAAAGACAGCGCAAGCAGAAAGAAATAGTGAAAGAGGCCAGCCTAGAGAGAGAAATGTCAGTAGAACCGGAAGCTTAGGAAGTCACTGGGCCATTTTATGGATATAAAAAATGCAAGATAGACCTGGACTTTTTTCTGCAATGGGGTGAAATTGCAGATTGTTGTGTCAGGGAGGAAAAATATCCAGAGCTCCCACTGCAACCGGGTGAGAATAATCCTGATGCCGGGGTATATCAGACTATCAGAAGGTCCTGTCTCCACAAAGTAGCAGCCAGACCAGCTCTTATGCCTTGCGCCGAGATTCTCTCCTGGCTTATTAGTCACGCTAATGTAGAAAACAGGCTAATCAAGGACGAAAACGGAAAGGCCATCGCATCCTTTCAGCCATCAAGTTTGGAACTGTACTACAAGTTCCCGAAGCCTGAAACCAGTCTAACCGATGGCCGGGTTCTGCAATTTGCTCACAACATAAATTCTCATGAAATGAGAAAAGGATGGTGGATAACCGGGAAAGCGTTCAGGTCACGACGGAAGGGCATGTATCCAACCATCAACCAACCTCAGGATGCCCTACAGGTTTGCAGTGGCCCTGATCAGTAGGCTATATGGTGAAGAAGATGTGAGTCAATTCAAGGAAGCCTGGATCCCTCTGCTATACCAAGTGTCAAAAGTTGAATTTGAAACTGGTCTTCCATTCTGTCCACAACATTGAGGGACGCTGTTTCCAAAGCCAAATACCACATCCCCCCAACATGCTATATGTCTTCATATTTCTTAGATGTGGTATGCGCTGCTAACAGTTTTGCGAGAATGGGATGGCAGTGGCAGCCTAGCGAGAAGCCAATTCACGTCTAATGTCAAATTTTGTGGGAGTATAAATACAATTCTGATTACACGAGAATATGTTAACACTTCATGGCTCCTATGTACACTTTCATTTTCTGCAAGCCTGCTCAATGCATGACTGAGAAGGCTATGCAACTGATAAGCACGATAGGGGACTGGTATGTAACAGAAAATGGCACCTATATCAGGGTATTTGGAGCTACTAAAGCCCCACATCTGTTACCCAAATTGATCCCAGAGAAATTGGCCATCCAGGAGGTGGCATACCAAACTTTATTGCGCGGAGTCGGAGCCTCTCTGGCCAGGGATAAGAAGGCCCCATGGCCCGCTTTGCCTTTGTACATAGGTTATTATGGTCTGGGAAATGTTAAGGCTGCCAGAGAAGAAGGAGAGGCACTAGCCTCTTACCACTTTGGAGAGGAAAGATTTAGAAGACATGACCCTCATAGTGTCACGCCATTGTTCAATATGCAAGTACATGTGGCCTTATCATAATGAAATATGGCAGGAAGAGGAGTTATACCGAAGAGCAAAATCATATGAAGAAGTGTCAGTGAGGCTCGGCAGCAAAGGCAAAGGAGCACAAGACAAGTCAGGACGACATGGCAGAACCAGACAGGGACACATGGACTCCGGGTAGACACCATATCACTTGCCACGTAAGCAAGTGACACGTGGCATCTCACGTCAGCAGAAAAGGTTATCCCTATATTTCCTCAAAGAGATAGCGAAGATAAGGTCCTCACCCCGAGACGGTCAGGTAGGACCAGTGAAGGAGGGGTTCCATATCCATTAGTAGGGAAGGAAGTACTACCAGTCGAAGGAGTACCAGTGGAAGTAGACTTATCCAAAGCCAAGGGTTCAGTTTCATTCTCTCCATTGATCCCAAGCCTTATCCAAGTCGAGTGAGTTTGCCGAGGAGAGCCCGCAGGAGATAGCCAAGGAAGTCTTGGTTCATGAAGATAGAACCTGGAAAAATGCCAGGAAAGAAAGTAAGTCTAGGGTGCTGCTGGTCATTCTTTATATATGTAATTACGCTTTAGCATCGTATGGGATCTCCGCTCTCATAATGGATCGTACCAGAATCTCGTATATAGAGAATTTGAAAACATGACTATCAATTAAGGGCCATTCAAATACTTTCCTGGGGCTTCTCTTTGAGGGGAAGAAATATGAGGGATAACCAACCCTCCCTTCTAGCTCTTTGAGGGGAAGAAATCTAGTAGAGGGTCCTGGTCTTACCGTTCTAAGGCCTGTCTCTCCTTATTCCTTATCGATCGTGCGAACTAAGGCAGTGGGTATTCGTTACAGTAAGGCCCGGGTTGGGGCCCTAGCTCAAAATATCAGGTTCAGCGCATCCAGCCAGACTGTACGGTTTACCATTCATAGTAAGGCAGGTAAGGTAACGTTATCACAAAGGCAGGGAGACAGGTGGAGTAGTGGATGATCATCTTCCAGATGCTAATCTTTTCATGGTTTAAGCTATCCCCAATTACCTAGAATAGATTGCTCTGTTTCTTATAAAAGGTTAAGATCGGCAATAAGAAACTCTGACCTTTAGAATTGAGCTCGGCGATAAGCACTATTCCAGACACATATAGGAACAACCCAAGTAACTTGGCAAACGTACCTCGGCAAACATCATTGAACAGCTAAGAACAGCTAAGGTCCTGTTCTATCCTATAAAGAAGGTTGAAAGTAAGGTCTTAAGGTAAGGTCCTAACCTTTAAGGTCTATCTATTCTATAAGGTCCTAAAGGCCCTATAAGTAAGGTAAGGCTATAAGATAAGGAAGGATAAGGTAAGGTCCCGGAGGGTCTTGCGCTTCCTAGTGCAAGGACCCGACAGGGGGCTCGACCATAAGGATGCGTAAGCAGGCTCGACTGTTTTGGTTACTTATTTGAGAGGGGCAATAAGTAAACCCTAACCTTTAGGTGCTCGACTGATAAGGATGCGTAAGCAGGCTCGACTGATAAGGCCGCCATCACCTTTAGGTGCTCGACCATAAGGACCTTTAGGTGCTCGACTGTTAAGGACCTTTAGGTGCTCGACCATAAGGGATTTATCGCTCGACCATAAGGGCCGCCATCGCCGCCATCAGAGGATGCGTTAGCATGCTCGACTGTTAAGGCCGCCATCACCTTTAGGTGCTCGACTGTTAAGGCCGCCATCGAGAGGATGCGCAAGCAGGCTCGACTGTTAAGGCCGCCATCACCTTTAGGTGCTCGACTGATAAGGCCGCCATCGAGAGGAGAGGAGAGGAATGTTCGATCGAACGGCCATCACTACTACTCCTGGCACCAGCAGCTAGGTCATCAGCGGTGATCCACCCACCTGACTAACGACTGAAGCGGGAAGGGATCCTATGGAATCACTTGACTGCCCCACTATTTGATAAGAGGGCTAGGGACATTGAATCAGTTTCCGTGAGTGGGGAATAAAGGTTTCGGCATACATATCCGAAGATAAGCGAAAAGGAGATTCCAACAGCTAGGGAATGACCGGCATAGGAGGGATAGGCAATGAACGACTCGCCACCCAAAGAGAAGATGGTTAGCAGTATCAACAACAGCTAATGGAGAGGGTGGGGAATTCGGTTACCCAATTTCCCCCACTCGCTCGGTAAGGGTTATCGGAAGGTTACTTAGGTACGGATCCTGTGGTGGTCGCAGTAAGCGAACCATCTATTCCGGCTAGAGCAGCAGTACTAAAAGGTCGGGTTGAACCGGGGATATGGAACTTCAATCGGTAGGGGAGGAAATGACAGATTCGTATCGAATGTTGAGGAGAGGGCATCCGTAGTAGGCGTGGGCCAGAATCACATATATATAGAAGAGCGCGTGGTGCAAGAATGAACTAAGGCTTCCAATCAAGACGACCGAAGCTATCCCATTCAGCAAAAGGGTTGTCCGTTCCATTCATTCGCTTCACACTGAAAGCCTAACAATTGAACTTCACTATTGACTCGCCCGAGATGAAAGACTTTCTCTTTGATGGACAGACAGCTACCCACACTCTTCATTGCCCTCATTGAGGAAGAACTACTGCCAGACCAATCTCGGTTAGTTGGGTGCTTATTGGAGATCCCCGCCGGCAGCAGGTCAGATCACATATAGGGTCCCCTGCCCCAGGGTTCGGGAGACAGCATCTTTTCACTTAGCTTAAGGTAATTCAGTTTTACGCTCCCACACCTTTGAGTCAAGGGGCTGGGGGGACACGAATCGGTCACAGAAGGCTTGTAGCAATCAATCCAAGTTTGGGGTCCGGGACTGGTGGGAGGCAATCACAAGCCAGTTAGGTCAGCTTGGACGACAGGAAGACTTTACACGAAAGGAAGACTAAGCAGACATAGAGCAGCTGTCCCGGGCTTATAGTAGGGGAACACCAGCATTCGTACTTAGATTTAGTAGACTATTCCGCTCTCTTCTCTTATGACCATATTTCTCTTCTGGGATGACCTTCTGTCTCTCTCTTCTTGTTGGTGTGTGTCTTCCTCAGGATGGATGGACTGAATCTTTTCCTGGCTTGCTTGCTGGATGGATGGAGGGAAGGAGGAGGGAGCATGGTACGGCTCTTGCTGGAATGGCTAGCTGGATAGTACCATACTGAACTCAATATTTTGATTGCTTGTGCTGGCGTTGAAAGGAAAGGTCCCGGAGGGGCTTGCGCTTCCTAGTGCAAGGACCCTTTAGGGGGCTCGACTGATAAGGATGCGCAAGCAGGCTCGACTGTTTTGGTTACTTATTTGAGAGGGGCAATAAGTAAACCCTAACCTTTAGGTGCTCGACCACCGCCTTTTAGTTACTTATTTGCCCCTCAAATAAGTCAAAAA
>Ga0115848_100330_pt1 | contig 17552 bp, 17 predicted proteins | sample InSIn3gowninarea_FD_83862 | JGI IMG/M metagenome (GOLD analysis project Ga0115848, IMG submission 83862) | reverse complement strand
GGTTGCAGGGCCAGCACCGGCAAAAGAAAGACTACCTTGATTTGGATGTGCGCTTTGGGCAGAAATATTATGTGCGGGTAGATACGAAGTGGAGCATGGCCCGCTGTATTCCTTTTCTGATGGAAAAGGATAAAACAAAAGGCGAAGAAGAGTTCCTGGAAGCCCAATACTGACCTGTAAGAACAGCCGTGATGCTGTTCGGGTAACCGGTAACCTGCGGCATTCGTCAACCGTTTGTTTAAATTAAAGAATGAGACAAGCCTTCGTAGCAGACGAAGGCTTGTCTCATTCCACAGCCTCCTGCTAAAACGAAAGTAGTTGGCTCCAACAACCTCATTTCATCACACCCTCTACCGGATTCATACCGCAGCCGGTTGCCTTCCATCTTCCACCCTTTCATCTTTGCGTCACATCTTCTTACCACAAAAAACCAACTGCATTATGCCAATTAAATTTCCACACACCATTACCGGCTCCGGCGAAAAAATAACCATGCTCGGAACCATAGTAAAAGACGGGGTAGAAATACTGGAGTGTGACCTTGAAGTAAAACCAAAGGCAGGCCCGCCCATGCACACGCATCACCGGCAGGATGAAAGCTTTACCGTGGTATCGGGCACCATGGCCTACCAAACCTTAGGTGAGGAAGTAAAATATGCGTATCCCGGCGATTCCGTTACCATTAAAGCGGGCATTCCGCACAAGTTTTGGAACGCCGGTGATGACCTCCTGAAATGCAAAGGCTATGTAACGCCGCCCGAAAATTTTGTTTACTTCCTGACGGAGTTGTACAAATCCATTAATGCCAACAATGGCCGTCCGGGCATGTACGACGGAGCCTTTTTATTAAACCGCTACAAAGCAGAATTTGCCATGCTGGAGATCCCGGCATTTGTACAGAAGTTTATCTTTCCCGTGGTTTTGTTTTTTGGCAACCTCACGGGGAAACGCAAAAAGTTCAGCAATGCGCCGGTGCCGGTGGTGTAACCCGAAGTACCCGGTGTAAAGGTGTTCAACATCCATCGCTAAGCTGTGGCACCATAGGGAAGGCAAACATTTTGCTTTTTCCCCCTCATGACCAAGCAGCCCCGTTTTTATTCCGGAACCAGTAATCTTGTTTTGCCTATTAAACAGTCGGAGTACCCGCCGGAGGCCAAAGGTGCCAGCCGGCTTACGTATTATGCTTCGCTGCACACTTCCGTAGAAATCAATTCTACGTTTTACAAGTTACCAAAGCCATCAACCGTAAAAGGCTGGAGCGAAAGTGTGCCCTCCCATTTCAGGTTTACGTTCAAGGTGCCCAAAGCAGTCACACATGCCAAGGGCCTGCAGTTTAGCGTAGACGACCTGGAAGTATTTGCAGAAACAATAGCGCAGGCAAGCGATAAAAAGGGCTGCCTGCTGGTGCAACTGCCACCATCGGTAAAGCAGGATAAACAGGAAGAACTGGAAGGCATTTTAGAATGCCTGCGCAGCGATGCAAAGGACTGGCCCATTGCCGTTGAATTCCGTGATCCATCCTGGTACAACAGTGCTGTGTACCGGGTGCTGCAAAGCTTTGGCGCCGGCATGGTGCTGCAGGACCTGCCCAAGTCGGCTACGCCGCAGGTAACGACAGCGGAAGATTTTGTTTACCTGCGTTTTCATGGTCCCGAAGGGGGATACAGGGGCAGCTACGACGATACCTTTTTAACCCGCCAGGCAAAGCGTATTGCAGCATGGGTAAAAGAAGAGAGGGAAGTGTATGCTTACTTCAATAATACCCTGGGCGATGCATGGGGGAACCTGAATACCCTGAACCGGATGGTGCAGCAGGAGCTGGCGGAAAAAAGGTAAGTAAAGGCTGAAAACGAACAGTGCCTGTAAACACAAAAGCAATATTTTAGCTGCGTATGAACTTTACCGCTGCTGCCAGTAACCCTAAGAGAAAGTTAGCCCTTCTTGTTTTTTTGGCCCTTCTTTCATTCAGTAACGCACATGCACAACCCGTTATCAATTCCTTTTCGCCGGCGGCGGCGCATGTTGGTGAAACAATAACGATCAACGGTAGTAATTTCAACGCCACTCCTGCTGCGAACATTGTTTATTTTGGCGGCGTAAAGGCAACGGTGGTTACGGCCTCTTCCACTGCCATTACCGCTCTGGTGCCGGCGGGTGCCAGCTATCAACCCATTACGGTTACCACTGGTGGCTTCACTGCCTATTCCAGAAACAAGTTCAGCCTTCGTTCTCCAAATGCCGGCTATCCTTTTACTGCTTCCAGCTTTGACTACAACGTACAGTCTTATGCTACTATTTATTCAACCGAAATAACGGCAGCAGATTTTGATGTTGACGGCAAACCCGACCTGCTGACACTCAACCCGGCTTCTGCAAACGTTTCGGTTATAAAGAACACCAGCACACCGGGTAAGATTTCCTTCGCATCACGGGTTCATTTCAGCGCAGGCAGTCCTACTGATATGGCCATAGCAGATTTAAACGGCGATGGTAAGCCGGACATTGTTGTCACCAATAGTTTTTCCAGCACCTTGTCGGTTTTAATAAACACCACCAGCAATGGTTTGCTAAGCTTTGCCAACCGCGTTGTTTTTGCTGCAGGTTTGGGTCAGGCTAACGTGGTTGTGAGAGATTTTGATGGTGACGGACGTACGGATATTGCGGTCTTAAACAATTTGAGTCAATCCATACAGGTTTCGGTGGTTCGCAACACCAGTTCGGGAAGCACCCTTTCCTTTGCACAGCCCGTGGCTTATTTGATGGAGAGCCCGAATTCCAACCTTTATACTGATTTAGTGGTGGACGACCTGGATGGCGATGGCAAACCGGATTTGGCAGGTACCATTGATTTTAGAAACACCCTTTTTGCCATTAGAAACCTGAGCACTCCCGGCAATCTTTCCTTTGCGCCAAAGGTTAGTTTTACCACCGGCACCAGGCCAATGGAACTGAGTAGCGGCGACCTGAATGGCGATGGTTTACCAGACCTCGTTACTGCAAATAACACAGCGGGCAGCGTTTCGGTTTTTCAAAACACCAGCACCGTTGGCACCATTGATTTTTCGGTAAGGAATGATTTGGCTTTCCAGACATCGCCAATGAACGCACAGGGCGGTACCATTGCTGATATTGACGGCGACGCCTACCCTGATATTGCGGCCGTGGCTTCTACAGAAATGGGCCTGTTTAAAAACAGGGGTGCCGGTGGCGCTATTGCCATGTTGCCAAAAGCCGGTTACCCGTTAACCAGCGGCCGCAAAGTAACCGCTTGCGATCTGGATGGCGACGGCAAAACCGACCTGGCGGTCACCAACCCAATTGAAATTAATATTGGCATCTTCCGCAACAAGCAACCGTCATCGCTGGAGCTTTGCCCGGGTGGCAGTGCTACTATCCAGTCGGCAGCAGCTGGCAGCACTTACCAATGGCAAATCAGTACCGACAGTGTTAGCTTCACCAACCTAACACCCAATGCCAATTATGGCGGAACACAGAGTTCCGCTTTGCAGTTAATCAACCTCCCTTCTGCTAATTACGGGGCCCAGTACCGTTGCGTGGTAGATGGTGTGACAGGCGATCCCTTCCTCATCAAATTTGTGAACCGCTGGACCGGCGCTGTGGATAATGCCTGGGAGAACCCGGCTAACTGGAGTTGTGGTGCTGTGCCGGATAACAATACCAGTGTCGTAATCAGCAGCGGGCAGGTGGTAGTGAATTCAACTATCGTAGTGAGAAGCTTGTTAGTGGGCCAGGGTGCGAGTTTTACCGTAAGTTCCGGGTACACAGTAACGGTAACGCATTAATGCCAATGGGTGCTTATTCACAAACATGTTATTGTTTCGGCGGTTCTGGTTAGACATGATTTGACCAAAGGGGCCTACCAACAAACCCGTTCATCTAGCCAGTGTGAGCAGGACTGAGCTTCACCAAAACAAATAGTATCTTTCCCTCGCCGCACCAAACTTTCTGCTATGAAGAAATTGTTCTTACTCTTATTATCGGCTGCCTTGCTGGCAGGCTGCCAAAAGCCTGATGAGGCCAGGGACACAGATCAGCCGACGCCTACTCCGCAACCGACCCTTCCGGCAGATACGGCCAAAACAATTCTGCTGAACACCCGCGATGAAGATGCCAGCGGCAACCTGTATGCAACACTGACTGCCTTTAACAGCAATGGCACACAAAAGTGGAAACGCACCCAGCTTGGTACCAGCAGCAATCCTTATCTCACCTACCACAATGGGGTCGTCTATATTTCGGTCAGTTATTTCCAGTTTGCAAACGGCGGTTCCAGTTTTGTCTCTTACAATAACCTTTATGCAATCAATGCAGAAACGGGAGCCAATGTATGGGCAAAGACGAATTCTAATGATTACGTTTACTCCATGGTTGCCCGGAATGATACGCTTTACTGCAGTTTAGCGTACGGGTCTTCTAATTTTATTGCGGCTTACAGCACTACCAATGGAGGCTTACTTTGGCTGGCGCCAATTGCCTTCCCTTACCCGGCAGCAAGGCTGGCACTAGACGGCGGTATGCTTTATTTTGGCACGGCCTCATCCAACACGGTTAACAACATTATTGGTTTTGACATAGGCACCAAAATCATCAAATGGAATACACCCATCGGCATCAACTTCGCCAATGTTTTTTCTAACCTCGTGCTACACGGCAATGCTGTTTTTCTAAAAAACGGAACCGGCAACCTGCTTGCATTAGACAAACTAACCGGGGCCACTCTCTGGTCTAAGACCGATCAAACTTATGAGCAGCCCGTAGTTGACAACAACATCATTTTCTCAGCTTCACAAAATGGCTTGCAGGCATTTTCCGCTTCCAATGGCAATCCCGTTTGGCAGTGGAATGGCGGCAATTGGTTTAAAGGCGGATTTCCATTTGTTGCAGATAAAAGAGTGTACATAGCAGGCAGCCAGGCACATGGGTTTATTACCTGCTTTAATGCCGCCTCCGGAACCGTAGAATGGAAAAAAGAGATGGCCGATGTGCTGCAGTACCCACTGGTAGCAGCCGATAAGTTGATTTTGCTTCGGACGCCTAATTTAAATGGCACTCCTCCACACATCCTGATTTATGATGCAAAAACAGGCGCAGCAAAAGATTCCATCCCTATTTCCGCCAGAGAATACGGGCAACATTCCATTGTTACCGGTTTAGGAAAATGGATTCATGGATACTGATGCCAAATTGTGTTGTAAACTCATCTCCTTTTCTTACAAAAAGATAAGAGAGGTGAAATCCCAAGAGGTTAATGTTTCCGGTTATTTTACTAACATGGACAATGGTTATAAAACAATCTGCCAACTTAATGAACATCCCTCCTCTTCGCATCATTTAAAAGCTTTGTAAATTGAGCGCATGAACGACACTTCACATCACGACGATCGGATTGCCGCCATGACCTTTGCTACGGTTTATCCGCATTATGTTACCAAGGTGGAAAAGAAAGGCCGCACAAAAGAAGAACTGCACCAGGTGATAGAATGGCTCACCGGGTATGATGAAACAACCCTGCAAAAACTGATAGCCGATAAAGTGACGTTTGCAACGTTTTTTGAGCAGGCAAGGCTTCACCCCAATGCCCACCTGATCACGGGCTCTATCTGCGGCTACCGCATAGAGGAAATACAAAACCGCTTAACGCAACAGGTAAGATACCTGGATAAGCTGGTAGATGAATTGGCCAAAGGCCGCAAGATGGAAAAGATATTACGGGAAGGCTGATTGAATGGAAGACGCACCGCGTTGCTTCATCAATGAAAAGTTGCGATACAGATGCCCGTCAATAGTACTACCCCCTCTACAACAAAACAAGCGATAGCAACAAACAATACAACTCGCAGCTCGGTATCTTTATTAAATGAAACTCTTTTTGTTTGCCAGTTTCTTTCTGCTGGTGTTAAAAGCGCAAAGTCAGCTCCCGCCATCGCCGGACAGTAATTATTTGCTGGTGCTTAACCAGCGTATAGATACCGATGTTGTGCAGCGAAACGTGTCATCGCTTGATAGTTTATACGCACAGGATTTTGTGTTCAGTCATGGCAGCGGCCGGATAGAAGGAAAAGAAAGCTGGATGCGAAGTGTGGGCCGTAACCGGTACCCTGTTCGCCGGCATGATTCCGTAAGTGTGCAGCAACACGGCAACATCGGAGTGGTTAGGGGTAACATGTATATTGAGCGGGAAGACAAGGACAAAACTGCGAAATATAAACTGCAATACATACGTGTTTATGCAATACGAAACCTGCGTTGGCAACTGGTGTCACATATCACTGTGCGGGAAGAACATTTGTGACCATTCCTGCCAATGATTTAACAGGGCGTAGGCCATTGAAAAGCTGTTGAATTTGCGGATAGTTAGCAAACGGTCGCACCCATTTAGATAACGGTCATCACCAACTTTCCGCCTCAATAGCTGCCTGTCTACCTTTGTAAAAGCCGTGAGTACGGAGAGAACTATCATCGAAAGGATTGATCCTACCTATACCCTTTTAACGGCAAACACAAAACTATGCGCCTCTTTACAAAAGACAGGAAAACAATAATTGCTTCTCCGCCTCCCAGCGAGGTAACTGCCAAAACCAGCCAGCACAAATACAAGAACCTTCATCTGTGGATGCTTCTGCCCATGCTGTTTATGCAGCTTGGTATTTTCAGGGATTACTGGGGTGATTTTACCGACAACGCCTGGTCGGTGCATGTGCATTACTGGACGGGAACCGTCTGGTACCTCTACCTCATACTGCAGCCTTACTACGCCATGCATGGCAAAATAGCCAGGCATCGTACCAACGGCATCATTGGCATGTTTGTGGCCGGTGGCGTTTGCCTCACTGCATTAAGTATGATGCACCGAGACATTGTAACTACCCAAAAGGCTACGGAAATGCCGGACAGGTTTGGACCTTTTCAACCTTGGTTCTTTTTTGCTGTAGCGGCAGTGGAAATTGTGATGATGACAGCGTTTGCCTATGCAGTTGTAAAAAGCATTATTCATCGCAAAAAACTGGAACAACATGCGTGGTGGCTAATCAGCACCGTGTTTATTATTATGATGCCGGCATTGGGCCGTGGTATTCAGAACGTGTTTGTAGCAGCGAACATCAAAGACTGGCCAAACATCAACATCATGCTTCCCATTTACCTTACGCAGGTCATTATCGTCGGGATGATCTTTCTTGCAGCGTACAAATTTGGAAAGCTCAAGCACCCTGCCACTTACCTTGCGGTTGGCGTTAATCTTTTTGTATTCCTGATGGAGCCATTGGGAAGATCGGGAGCAGTGCAATCGTTTTTACAAACGTTTATCAAGGGATAATTCTCTTGTGTGCACATCGCTTCATCAACGGGAGTTGTACAGAATAAGTTTTGCGTCCACCCGGAGTTTCGCGGCAAAAAGTACAAGCTTCTGACTACAAAAGTTCCGGGTGGACGTCAATTATTTAAAACGGCGAATAACTAAACTTTTGTCCACCGACAGAAGCTTCGTACATCAGGCCTTTTTTCTCCTGCGTAAACACCATCACACCATCGCGGTACTTTACGTTGGCAGTAGCGCCTTTGGTTACAGCAACTGCGGAGGCCTGTGCGGCAAATTCAAAATTGTTTTGTTTAAAACGATTCAGTGCGGCTTCGTTTTCAAAAAAGATGACTTCTCGGTAAGCCTGGCCACCAAACTGAAAACCTATGCTCACCTGTTTCATTTTAGCACTTCCAATGGGGCTTCCGTTCTGAAACACGATGCCATTGCCGGCAGCACCACCAATACCGATAGCTCCCTTGCCCACATTGGGAAAAATAACATAGGCATAGGCATTGGCAAACAAGCCCTGCATGAGGCTGTCGCTTTTAACAAACTCAGCTTGTGCATTACGACTGTCGTCAATCAACTCCTTTTCTTTGTCGCTTTGCCCAAATGCAGGAATGAATGCCGATACAGCTATTAATATCACGGAGAATGCTGTCATGCGGAAAATGTTGCTCTTTTTCATAGTAGTCTTTTAAACAAATTTGTTGTGGACGAGATTTTCGTCTAACTGTCTTTACAAAGATTCTGCCAGCCAGGTGCAAAAGAACTTTTCAGCATGGTGTTTCCTTTCCGGCAGTCACATATTTGCCAGCAATTGTTTGACTATTTTTCCTTGATTTTTCGTGAAGCTTTTAAAATGCCGCATTCGCCTCTTCATTTTGTCGTAATTCCACCTTTGGGTTTAAGATAAATTAGAGCACTTTTACATCCTTACAACAACGCTATCAAACCCGCTATATGACCAAACAAGAAGGCTCGCAACTCGACATCTACGTTAATTACCCGGGGCATTGCGAAGAGGCATTCCTGTTTTATGAACAGCATTTAGGCGGCCGCATCATTTCCATCATGAAGCATGGCGAGGTGCCTACTAATCCAAATATACCCGGGAACTGGAAAGACGCTGTTCTTCATGCAAGAATAGAGATAGGCAATACGGTATTGATGGGCGCCGATGTTCCAGGTGCGGAACCAATGCGAAGCGCCTATCTAGCACTACGATTTACCACCGATGCAGAAGCTGATAGCGTGTATGCTGCCCTCTCGGAAGGCGGTGAGATATTTATGAAAGTGCAACAAACGTTTTACGCTACCCGCTTTGCCATGCTGCGTGACCGCTTCGGAACATCGTGGATGTTGCTGTGTGAAAAGCAGTAAATGAAACCAACCAATTTTATCATTTAAAAACAGGATTATGTCAAACAACAGCGTTTCTCTTCACCGCGTGCTGAAAGCATCTCCCGAGAAAGTTTACCGTGCTTTTACACAGCCCTTAGCCATTGCTTCGTGGTTGCCGCCACATGGTTTTCTGTGTACAGTGCACGAAATGGATGTAACGATTGGCGGACAGTTCCGCATGTCTTTTCAGAACTTTTCTACAGGTAATGGCCACTCTTTCGGCGGAAAATACCTTGCACTAAAAGAAGGTGAATTTTTACAATACACCGATCAATTTGACGACCCAAATCTTCCGGGTGAAATGAACACTTCGGTTTGGCTGAAAAAAGTGATGGTCGGTACAGAAATAAAAATTGTTCAAGAGAATATTCCGGCCTTGATACCAGCAGAAATGTGCTACCTGGGCTGGCAGGAATCGCTGGAAAAACTGGCAAAACTGGTGGAGCCGGAAATTCCGGATGCTTAATGCCTACAGTTATAGCGTTTGATGCGTTTTTCCTAACTGCTTTTCTAGAACACACTTTGTTGAGCTATTTCTTTGAACCACCTGTTATGCGTGATTGTACAAGCCGCCTAAGGCCAACCGGAGCCAGCCATTTACCATTGTAATTGTTCATAAACAAGTAAATTCAATTAACGCCATCATAGTCATCCGAACTCCCGAACATGCCAAAGAACAGAAAAGTAGTGGCTAACGATAAAATGCAGCAAGGTTACTCTTATGTACTGACGGAACCAACAGGCAAAAACTTCCATCCTGATTTTAGCCCGCACCTAACGCCAGCTGAAATGCTGGAACTAGGCGTGTTTGGTGGCCGTTATATGACTGACTGCCAGGAAGAGTTTCCCAAACAATGGTTTAAAGAAGCCAAACTTTACAGTGGCACAAACCCGCTTGGTGATGCCTCACTTAATTTTTTCAAGGTCATTGCTTCACAAAAATTATCTGTCTGGAAACAAAAAGGATGGATACACCCGCAAGACCCGCGTGGATGGTTTCAGTGGTATTGCCGGTACTATATGGGGCGCCGCAGCGATGATGATGCACGCCAGATCAGGCGCTGGAAAGCCATGGTGCGGCACATTGCACAAATTAAAAACAAATGCCGCCACGGCGACCTAACCTGTCATGTAAAACAACGGCAGGCACTGTTGCACTGGGCGTATGATAGCATTAACCTGTGATCGTGATAGACAGCTAAGCCGGCTGTAAAAGAGCGCAACGCAGTTCCCTTTGCCTTACGCAATGTGCTGATTTCAGATGTGGCACTAACGTTGCGCAGCAATAGAAAACAATTACTATGGCAAACGATAGCAACAATCCACAACAGCAACAAGGAACCGGAAGTGCAGAAAACCAGAACCGTGACAGGCAAGAACAATTCAACGAGTTATCGGAATTATCGCTGGAGGAACGAATGGCGGTTGCCGACCAGATTGGTGTTCCGGTAAATAGTGTGAGCGATGCTGCGGCTTTGGGTACGGCCAGCGGCCGCGATGATACCGCAGGAGGATCGAACGACAGGATGGAAGAAGAAAGCACTGGTGAAGAAACAGAGCGATAGACTTCGTTCACTGATTTGATTATACTGGCCCATGAATTTTATCCCGGGACATTGCCAATTTATTTCAAGTATTATTGCACTGTCCCGGGAATTCTTTTTCATTGCCGCACCGGCTAATTATCCTTTGGATGAAACAAGTTAAATGCGTAGGAAACCCGGAAGCCTACCGAGTTCAACACGTATTCCTTACCCCCACGATCCATTTCATATTTCAACCCTAAGTTAATGGAGTGGCCTTTTTCTCCCACACCTAAAGAATAGCCACCTTCCACCGCTGCCGCAAAGCCATCGCCATATGTCGCCTCCATCCCTTCTCTGACATCTACCACACGGCAGTAACCGGCAGATGGAAGGAGGTAGAAACCGTTTTGGGTTTCACTAAAAACATATTTATAACCAAGCTTGATAGAAAGATAGCCTTTAGCGTCGGCCGTAGAAGTAAAAAAGCTCTCGCCTTTTGTTGGGTAAAAAACAAACTCTGCTAATTCCAACCGAAGACTTTGATTACCGCCACCAACTGGATAATCTAAAAAGGTGAACAGTCCGTAACCGAGGCCATATTTATCAGTATCTTTTCCAATCATCTTTGATACCATCAATTGGGCTTTTGCGCTAACGGTGAGCAGGCATACGAACAGGATAAACAGGGAAGCTTTTTTCAATGCAGTTAGTTTTTTGGTTGACTAATAAAAAAGAACAATATAGGACAGGCAGGTGATGTGTGCAAATACATAGCAGGAATGAATTGCTGCCAACTCAGCAAAAGCTTTGAGATATCAATTCCAATCACGTCCCTGTTTTTCTACTCTAATCGTATTATAGTAGTTGTCAGATCGGCGATCAATCAAAGTGACTTCTCAATCATTTATTTTCGCCGACAAATGAATTGTAGTGCCGAAGCTGTTAACTATTCTCCTCTTCCTTCTTCCACTATGCGCCTTTGCGCAGTTCAGCGATAGTGTGACACAATTAGCCCGGCTTTCTGTATCGGGCAACATTAACCGGACTAATCTGTCCACAAGTTACCTGCTGAATAACGAAGCCCGCTATAGTATTAAAAACCCCCGAACAGTCTTGAACTCGTTCGCCAATTGGGTTTATGGAAAACAAGGGGCGACAAAAACCAATAACGATTTTACCACCACGCTTGATTTTAATCTTTATAATAAGAAAGGAAACTTTTATTACTGGGGATTGGCAAACTACACCACCAGTCTCTCCCTGCAGATTAACCGCCAGCTACAAAGCGGGTTAGGCGTTGCCTATAATTTAGTAAATACGGCCAGTACGTGGGTTAACTTAAGTGATGGGTTGTTGTATGAAACGAGCAATCTTTCCTTGCGCGGTGGAGGCGATGAGGGTTACCAAACACTCCGTAACTCTTTCCGGCTGGCTTACCGTGTTGTTTTCCGCGAACTAATAACTGTCAGCGGAACAAATTATTTGCAGAATTCATTAAGCACCGGTAGCGATTATATTCTCCGTACCAATAACAGCGTGGGCATTAAGCTGTACAAATGGCTGAGTTTTGCTGCATCTGTAAACTATAACCAATTCAGGCGAACAGGCACAGAGAATCTTCTCTTCACTTATGGCTTAACTGCGGAGAAACATTTTTAGTACAAGCGTATCTATTTTAGCAACTAAACAATTATCAGCTTTTAGCTATCAACTCTTGTGGTAATTAGTTAACCACCACATTCCCCATTTTCTTAACCATCGCAGTCTTACCATCATCTCTAACCATAGGACGAGTTTAACGAATAGTCTTTCCATCACTTTAAATTTTCAACACTAAAATATTTACGCTCATCAGTGGAGCGTTATAGAGAAAATGGCAAGGGAGTTGTAAAATATGTTGTCTAATAAATTTGACATATGAAAAAGTTATTGCTAGCAAGTTCGGTTTTAGTAATGAGTCTCTGTGGCGCTGCGCAAGTGAGCGAAGGTTCGTACCAAGCCCGGAGCGATGCCCGTGTGGGAAAGATGCGGGTAAGCGATTTTATGGAAACCAATGCCAAAGGCTCACAAATGGTCATGGCCATAACTCCCAATAGCGAACAGCTTTCCAGTGCTGACCAACAGTTGTTCAACCAAGTGGCTTTGGGAGGTATGCGTCAGTTAAAGATCAGCCAGGCAGTACTGTCAAAAGCTACAGATGAGCAGGTTCGTTTATTGGCGCAATCAGAAGTAGAAGAGCAAACAACTGTTTCTGCTAAATTAAAAGAACTGGCTTCGGCAAAAGGCGCTTCTATGCCGACAGAGCCAGATGCTGAAACAGTAGCGTTGGTGAATCAGGTTAACAACATGTCTGGTGCTGAAGTAAACCGGTTTTACATTGAGCAGAGTGGTGTAAGAGGCCACGAGTTATTGCAGGAAACAATGCGTACAGTACGCAGCAATGCTGATGACGACAACATGAAAGACCTGGCTAAGGCGACGTTGCCGGTTATTAAAACACATTTAAAAGTGTCGAAACAAATTCATAACAAGATGAAATAGGCCTGGGCTTATTAATAGTAAGATTTGAATGCCTGCAACCTCTTTGCAGGCATTCGTGTTTTTAAAATACGCTTGCATCGTTTATATATTCCAGATAAGAGTTAGGCTGCCAGGACTTTCCTCTTTGTTGCGTTTTTCTCGGCACAAGGCAAGCATTTCTTACACTAAGTTTTTTTCTTCGGTCAAAAGCATAAGTGTTAGTACTTAACAAGTCTTATTAAAATTTTACCTATGCTAAAAATCTAACATTTTTGCGGCCGAAATTAACTGCTGTCCAAGATGCCTAAAAAACCAGCGGCTATCGGCCCTCTCCTTCTTGTATAAGTTGTTGCTTTCGCTTTTCGTCAATCAAACAAAACTCAACTCACAGAACATGAAAAAACTGTACACCAGCTTTTTAGCTGTCTGTATTTGCGCCGGCGCATTTAACACATCTGCGCAAGAAAAACAAAAACACAGCCAAGTCAGAATCAACGTCAAAAAAACAGACGTGGCGGCCCTGCAACAAAGAGGTTTTGAACTGGACCATGCTTATTACGACGAGGAAACGCAAACGCTTACCACTACAGTTGATCAGAAAGAACTGGCCAAATTGAAAAAAGCAGGTGCCAGCTTTGTGGTAACAGAAGACGATGAAGAAACCGCTTTTTTAAAACGAAACAATTCAAGAGAATTCTTTAAGTATGATGACTCAAAAAAGGCTGGCGCCGAAACTGGCCGTCTGCTTTTCAACACGCCAAACCAGCCGAATGCAGCAACGATAACCACGCCTGCTGCGTTTAACCCCGGATCGATGGGTGGCTACCTGACTTTTGCCGAAATGAAACGGGAGTTAGATAGTATGGTAATGAACTACCCAGGTCTTGTGCGGCTCGATTCTATTGGTCGCACCTTTGAGAACCGTGCAATCTGGGCACTGATAGTTTCCGGTAACATCAGTGCGCTGCAAGCAAAGCCACAGGTGCTTTATACTGGCATGCACCATGCCCGTGAGCCGCTGGCCATGATGAACCTGATCTTCTTTATGCAATACCTGCTGGAGAATTATTCCACCGATAACGGCATTAAAGAAATTGTTGACAATCGCGAATTAGTGTTTATTCCCTGCCTGAACCCGGATGGATATGTTTACAACCAAACTACCAATCCAAACGGCGGTGGCCTTTGGCGCAAAAACCGTCAGCCCAACTCCAACGGTTCGTTGGGACAAGACCTGAACCGCAACTACGGGTTTGGATTTGATTATCCGAACAGCGGGTCATCCGATGTAACAAGCGATCAAACCTACCATGGCGACAGTGCTTTTTCTGCCCTGGAAACGCAAATTATGAAGCGCTACCTGCGCACCAAAGATTTTAAATATGCCCTGAATTATCATGCGTATGGTGGGTATTGGATTAATGGGTATTGCGTACCTACCGGCACACTATCTGCTACGGATCAAAACATTATTAAAACCACGAGAGCTATTGCTACCCGCCACAATATTTACAAGGTAGGAACACCGCTTGAAACAGTAGGTTATAATGCCAATGGTTCATCGGATGATTGGTTTTTAGGAGGGGATCTAAACCTTCGTCAGCCCGTATATGCTATCAGCCCTGAAGTAGGTTTGGGACTCACTAATTTCTGGCCGGCTGCCAGTACCATCATTGGCTATTGCAAAGACGTATTTTCTGCCAACCTGCAAACTGCTTTGTATGCCGGGCCTTATGTGGATGTTGATGACAAAACAAGCATGGCGCTGACAAGCCTTACAGGCAATTTAGATTTTATTATCAGGAGAATTGGCCGCGTTGATTCAACAACAGCTGTAACGCTTCTTCCTTTGGAGAATGTACTTTCTACCAGCGGTACTGTCAACGTAAACATACCTTCTTACCTGGGAACTGCTACCGCCAGCATTAGCTACTCGCTACCCGCAGGTTTATTAAATGGACAACGAGTTCGTTTTGTCGTACAAACAGTTACCGGCGGCATTACCAGGCTTGACACACTTGTGAAGTTCTATAATCCAACCGTGCTTTTACAGGATGATATGGAAACCGGCACAATGGGAAAAACAGGTGCCAAATGGACCAGCACAACCTGGAACTATGCAACCGCTTCGGCTAATTCCGGTATCCGGTCTTTGTCCGAATCGCCAACCGGCACCTACACCGCTAACAGCACACGAACAATCAACACAACTGCCACGTTCAATTTATCTGACGCCAAAGCCGCTTACCTAAGCTTTTGGACACGCTATCGGTCGCAAAACGGCTTTGACAAACTGCAGGTGAAAGTGTCTTTAAATGGTACTGCGTACACAGCCCTTCCCGGTATTCATACCGTTCGGGAAAGCAAAGGCACATTGGCTGGTGTTGCATCCTTAACCGGTTACCAGGATTATTGGGTGCGTGAAATTATAGACCTGAAAAGTGTGATTGGCACCGGTGCAACAGCAGTGAGAATTCGTTTTGAATTTGCCTCTGATGCCAGCGTAAACGACGAAGGTTTTTTTATCGACGATGTGCAACTGATTAAAAGCACGGCATCCCTATCGGCCATTCGCAATAGCCCGCTGATGGTTCAGGCAACACGTGCAGAAAATGAAGTGATGGTTGAGTGGCAATCTTCTGTTCATGCAGATCACCAGTATTTTGAAGTGGAACACTCCGGGGATGGTGAAAACTTTGAGACCGTTTATAAAACAACGGACCGATCGCAGCATCAGTCAGTGCCGCATGCATCGCCTTTGGTGGGATTAAATCATTACCGCATAAAAGCAACCGGAAGAAGCGGCACACAATACAGTGATGTGGCCAAAGTGGAATTCACCAAAATCAGCGGTGTAAAGCTTTATCCAAACCCTGTTGGTGAAGAGTTACAAGTGGAGCTGAATGGCCTTGCTGCCGGCAGATACCAGGCGCAAATTAGTAATACAAGCGGACAAGTTGTTAACTACCAACAAGTTCAATTGACGAATAACACAAGCAAGGTTTCGATTAACACAAAGGGGATTACACCCGGAAGCTACCAGCTTTGCCTTCGCACGGAAAATGGTGGCGTTATTGAAGTAAAACGCTTTATCAAACTTTAAACTTCCATCATAGAAATAAAAAAGCCCTGCACCTGTGTGCAGGGCTTTTTTATGCAAATAGAAAGTTTTGAATAGCAATTTGTTTTCCTTGCCCTATTTGTTTAAAGTTGAGCTTTATCAGAGGAATTGTTTGGGTAAAAGACAAAATCAACTTTGCAGTGAACTGGCTATTTTTAAATCTCTGTTTCGCAACACAATTCACAAAAACCGTTTCATTTTACATCATGCCCTACACCTCGCCATCAACCTCTGGAAACCTCCTCTCCCTTTATCAACCCGTATTGTTTGTTTTTGCGCTTGAAAGTGAAGCAGCCGACGAGTTCAGCGATGTGACTACTTGCATAACTGGTTGCGGTAAAGTGAACGCTGCTTATGCCCTGACAAAAGCCATCCACCACCAACAACCAGGCTTGATTGTCAACTTAGGTTCGGCTGGTAGCAATCAGTTTAAGAAAGGTGAAGTTGTTTGTTGTACAAAGTTTATTCAACGCGATATGAACGCGACGGAACTCGGTTTTGCCCCATATGAAACGCCGTATTCCAATCAAAAGCCTTTGCTGAAATACGGAATCCAGCTTGCCGGAACCGCGCAAGGCATTTGCGGTACCGGCGATAATTTTGAAACGGCCCACCGCACAACAGACTATAACGTCATTGACATGGAAGCGTTTGCCTTCGTTTACGCCAATAAAAAGAATTTTTGATCCCTTTTCCCATGAACCTTTATAGAATGATGTAGGACAAAACTCTGATGTCCATTCGCTGTAACTTTTTGGGTCTAACATGGTGCCATACACTTTCTCCACCGGCGCATGAATAGCTGTACCAAATTGAAGTTTCTCCATTTCGCCGCTTGATTCTGTATATTTCTTAAAGTTATCCAGGATAGCCTGCCAGCCGGCTCGCTGCATATCTACCGAATGCGTTGATTCTGGTTCAAAACTTTCTTCGACATACGTTTTGTCGCCTTCACTTCTAAACAAAATATTGACCGTTCTGCCATCATCCATGCGGTAAGCTATTTCTTTTAGATCGTACACCTTGGTGTATTCTCCGCCAAAATCAAAACCCATGCTGCCATCACGGGCTTCCATGCGGCTGGTAAACCGTCCGCCTTCGCGGAGGTCGTTTTCTGCTTTTGGTGTATGCCAGTCGGGAGAAGCATTGTTCCAGCGAACAATATGCTCAGGCTTCGTCCAGGTTTCCCAAACTTTTTCCACCGGTGCATTTACCGTAGTAAAAATGGTGATGGTATTTTTTTCTGTCGCAATCATGGCTTTAGAGTTTTTAGTGATTTAATAACTCAAATGTAGGCACCATTTTTTCAGACAGAGCGGTGCAAAAACGACAAATAGCAGGAGGATTTGCGGCAATCTGAGTTGGTTCAGCGTCAGTATGCTTTTTACTTTAGTTATTACATCATATCGCTGGGAAATAATACTTTTTTGAAGGCTTTCGCTGCCAGGTGCACCTGCACATTCCAATCTTCTGCAGCGGCACCATCGGCTCCGTCCGTAATGTACTTGAGGCAGAGGAAATGAATGTTTTCCTGCGCAGCTATATACGCAAGTGCAAACGCTTCCATGTCAATGACGTTATAGTCTGTTGTGCGGTGGGCCGTTTCAAAATTATCGCCGGTACCGCAAATGCCTTGCGCGGTTCCGGCAAGCTGGATTCC
>Ga0115848_100287_pt1 | contig 17606 bp, 10 predicted proteins | sample InSIn3gowninarea_FD_83862 | JGI IMG/M metagenome (GOLD analysis project Ga0115848, IMG submission 83862) | reverse complement strand
CGCTACGCAGGTTGTTGCCGAAAGAGCCAACAATTAGGGTTTTGTTGGTTGGTGCAAATAACTCCGAACCTGGGTCAGGCCCCCTTAATATAACATAAGAGTTCATTGATATGGGGGTCAATTAAGGAAACTTAATACCTTGGGATAATGGATGACCAAACAAGGCCATTGTGCAGAGGAGCTTCAAATCCTTCTAAAAAGGTGTTAGTAAATTGATTATGGCTGTAAAATGATCATCTGCAACATGCATAGCAAAGAGTTGCGCATCTGACAATCCTTCTTCCAAATTGGTTGTTTCTTCACCTGTCTCGATTCAACTTAGGTGATCTAGTCCCACATTCAACTGTTCGGGATTCACAATTACTTCAAAATCATATTCTTTGAATAATAACAACCATCTACAGATCTTCCTCCCCAACACAAGTTTGTTGACTAAGTACTTGAGAGCAGAGTGATCTGTGTACATTTTGATATGTGCACCTGTTGTGGTAAAACACAACACCCCCATTTTTTACTTATTTACTTCAAATAATGGGGACTCTTTCTATAAAAAAATTGGTTAATCACTTTTTAGGACTTTTATTACCCTACGATTATCTTAATTTTTCATTTTCTTTAGATTTTTGTTTTGATTGCTTCATTGAAATCGATTTTTGGCAAGCTTCACATTGATACTTATTTCCCCTCATTTGGTCAACTGATTTGTAAATGGCACTCCTTTGAAGTCTATTCATTTATGTCGCCTGGGTTAAAAATGCGTAAAATGTACAATATTCCAATTTTATAATTAAATTAGTTGAATAATGCATCTATTTTAAATATTAACCCCTAGTTAGTTATTACTAACATTTTTCATTTTTACTTATACATAACCCACCCAAATCATAAAACATCAAGATTTTAGTCATTTATTCCAATTTTCTATTTTCAAATAAATTACCAATCTCAAAAACCCAAAATGTCAAAATAGTTGTAGTTTATTTTTTCCAAAGTAATTGTAATTTAGATAAGCAAATTATGTTTTAAATAATCCCATAATGTAACTGAACCTTATTAAATTTAAAAATATATATATACAAATATAAAAATATACTTATAAATAATAAATTTTATTATACAATCAGAAAACTATACAATCAGAAAATCGCATCGGAAGTTCTCAAACAAAACATTTTTAACAAACCCCGATAATTCCATTTTCCCCATCTTCCAATTGCGAGAATTCAAAAGATATTAAACCGAAGTCTTGTGAAACCTTGTAATTCGAATTTTTTTTTTTAATTCATTCATACGTATGAATGTAATGGTATGTTGTATTAATTTAATGTTAAAATAAATATTTATTATTTGGTATTAAATTTTAAATTAATTAATATATAAGATATAATTAATTAAATTAAATTAAAATTAATTATTAATTAAATTAATATTAGTTATTTAATTAGTTTATAAATAAATTAAAATAAATTATTAGATAATTAAAATTTAATTTAATATTAGAATTTAATTAAAAATTTTGATTTTTTAGTCCAGCAATAGAATTTCCAGAATTATGTCAAATTTGACCCATCAACTTTGAAAGTTTATAAATTGAGTTATACTTGGCCAAATGAGGCCCAAAATGACTCATTGGAAAAATAAAATCAAGAAGAACATCTCTGACGAGGTTTCACTAACAGATTTAGTCATTTATTGGATTTAAAATCAGGGAAAAAATCAAGCTCCGAATTTTTAAAACAAAATCAATTTTCTGAGTTCTATTTTTTTCATTTTCATTTGCCCAAGCCTCTTATAATTGCAGATTCATGCATCAATAATATCTTTGGCCAATTAAAATCATTATATGCATCAATAGAAAGCTTAGATTTCATTTTCAATTAATTAATTGCATTTGATTGGATTTGTTTTAATGCCAGAAATAACATCTTGATTTTGTTGTTGCATCTTAATTTATTTTGATTTCTTTTTGCAAGAAAATAGTAAAAGATATATGTAGAAAAATATCTCAATCAATGAGAATGCTCAATCAATTAAAGGTTGGAATTTTGAACAAATAAAATTGGATTTGGCAGATTTTTCTTCAACAAACTTTCCTCTCAAAAATACATTTGGAAATATTATAAATGGCAGATTGCAAAATATAATGAGGAGGTTTCTCTCCTCTGCAATTTTGGACTTTTAAAACTATTTTTGCAATAAAAATTTAGAGTTGTAGGAGGGAGGAGTGAAGATTTCAGATCTCAAGATTATTGAGGATTTTTCTTTTGTAACTTGAATTATGTATGATGGGCAGAGTTTTGCACTATTGAAGCTCTAGTTTTGAAAGCAGATGTTCAAGTAATGTACAGCACTGTTGGAGACCAGGGTAAGAGAAATGGATTCAATAAATTGGTATTTCTAATATACTGTTTCAAATACTAGTTTCATTTTTATGATGATAAGAATGTGTCTTTTTGTTCATGTTTGTGCACTTGTGTTGATATGGGTAATTTATCTCAATATTGTTATTACATATTTCTGATCTTATAGATTAAATTCTAATTTTTGAGTAACTATTTACTCATAAATCTGTCTTATAAAACTGATTTATTAAATAGTGATGTGCTGCGAATTATTTTCGCATATTATTGTTTAATTATTGGATTTACTGATTTGACAATCAATATCATTTTTGTGAATTATTTCCTGAGTATTGTTGGTTTATTATTTCAGTTAAGAGGTCTCAATATGATGTGTTTCAGTATTCACAAATGTCAGTTAATTAAACTAATTCGTTAGCTTGACATTAAGTAAAAGCCAGACATATTTAAATCCCTATCATTTAATTATCTTGCTCTTAGTTGGTTAGATCTATATCTACCTAATTAAGATAGGATTAAGATTAGTTTATTTTGCTTGCATTATAGAATAAGCTTGCATTTAGATTAAGTTCTACATTCTTTCAAGTCCTCTTCTCAAAAAGGCAAAATTTTAGTTGTGGCTTGGTTGAACCCAAATCAGCTTAAAGGTCATTCTCTTGCTTGATCAACAAGAAGAATTGATCTGATATCCCTGTCTATTGGTAGTTAATGATATCTCGTAAACCAATAGTGATAAGGAAAAGGTAATTAGACCTAGTTAAACCAGTGGGAGCCACTACTCCAAACAGAAAAAGAGTTGCTTTAAGGTCTGGACCGAATGGTTATCCCATGATGTTGAAACAGACATTTTTGGCCCTCAACATTTTTTGCGCTAGAAGGAGGGCCCGAAACTTGTTGTCTATTGGTGTCTTTTCAATCTTAAAATTTTATTTAATCATGATGGATTCTTTTAAACTTCCAATTTAGAGTTGTATCCATAGACGTGCATCTTACAATACTCCACCCGAAGTGGTAAGACTCGTCTCAGGTAAAGTTTAATGGTAAGAGGAATTCTTCTGCTTTTAATCATGTCTTTCAATTTATTCAAAATGTTTCAAATTATGATTTTCAAGGAATTGATGAAGGCATTTTATGCAGAATTTTTACTCTCACATTCACGGAAAAAGCCGAAAACCGGTGTAGAATTCCTCTAATTGCCTCAATTCATCGCTGGGATCAATTTGTTACAATTTTCATTTGTAAATTTGACGGCTATGATTATGAACAGGTATGTCATAAAATTGAATATCTACAAAGATTTGAAAATAAATCGGTTAAAGATTTTAATATTCGATTTCATTTGAATTGTTTAAGATTTAAAGTCGAAGATAAACCTACAGAAGAAGAATCACTAGATTGGTTTGAATATATTTGTTATCTTCTTCTCATTCTCAATGCATATGAAATTAATTCAAGCTTTGTTCCTTCTCCTTCCAACATAAATGAGAATTCCAATATGGATGTGAAAATAAATTCTGATGAAGTGGTTTCACAAAGCTTAGAAAATATTTCTAATCAAATGCAAGAAGACAACAATAACAATTTTGGAGAAAGAGTTGCCTTGAAATCTGAAAGTTAATCTGCAGTGAATTCAGAAAATTAGATCGCAAATTATCAAGTACAAGCAGCAATCAAAGTAAAAAATAACACGCAAACTGTTGTACAAATTTCTGAATTTTTTCATGATGAGCAAATGCCAAATTCAGATAATCAAAGCACAATTCTTCAAGAAAGCGCAAGTAGACAAATGAATGATCTACAATTTGAAATTTACAATGAGTATAATGTACAAGAGTTCTCAAACAGAGACATTTTTAAATGCATTGCTTCAGATTCACATTTTTCCCTTTATTCTGATATTTTTAATGATGGTAATTTTTCCCCTCTTGGTATTAATGATATTTCAGAAAATAAAGAGGATGATCTAAATGAATTACCAATAAGTTTTTATCAAGATAGATAAACAATTATTGATCATTATTTTGCCATTAATGAACATGAAATTCTTGTTCCTCTTTGTTTTGATATATTGGACGAGATAGAAGGGAATTCTAGAGAATATTGTGAAATCATTTATGATAATTACTTTGACATTGAGGATATTGATTTCTATTCTTCTAAAGAGAATCGTCATGAGAAAATTCAAATAACATCTGAGAATGAGGAACATTTCAATTTAAAAATTATTCCGACCAATCCTCATTCTAAAGCAGCGAATTATCTTCATGATTTCACCATTCGAGAAAACATTCCAATTTATGATTCATATCATAAGCAAGCTTTTTCATATCATAAGCAAGCTTTCATTCCTACTCATAATCAAAATTCTCTTACTAATTCACAAGTTGGAATTGACAATTATTCAAATTCCATTATTCTGGCAAATCCTTGTGAAAAAAGAAATTATTTCAAAACAATCCCAATTGTGTTGTAACATTAATTATACAAATAGTAATTTCATTTTATTTTTTCTTTTACACTTATTTTGTTTAAATTTAGATTTATTTTCTGATTTTATCTCTGATATATTTTTTGACACTTTACGCTGGCATATTTAGCACTTTACTATCAAACACTCAATTTATGCATTGCCCTAATGGGAAATTGAAGTTTCATATTATAATGATAAACATCAAAAGCTATTAATATTTCAATTTAAATCAATGCTAATGTTTTATCAAAAGTTTCTATCTTCTCAAAGGCAATGTCAACAAGAGAGTGTATTTTTACAATCTGTCCAGCAATCCAATTCAATTAATAATCTTCCATTATATCTAATATATTTTCATTCATTTTTCATTAACTCATTTGGAAAATATTTGGAAAGTTTTCCTTCATGGAAGATTGTTAATAGTTTAACACTTACACATAACACTAACAATTTTTTCCATGCCTTTGAATTTAAAAGCTCATATCCAAAATCTGGCATGTCATCTCCTCTTTTGAACATTTCCCAATCCTTAATAGAAATCCATCCATATTTCTATGATCTAATTGATATTCAATTGGAAAGGAAATTTCAAGAGAAGAAAATTTTAATTAAGTTGCTAACAATAACTGTGAATTCTACTTACAGATTTATTTTTCTTAGTTCAATTAGATTTGTACTTTTATTACTAATATTTGATCTGTATATATTTGAAGGAATTAAAGAAAGAGAATAGTTACACTTGAAATATGACTATACTCAGTCATTTTCATATATATAGTTAGAATAATAGTATAATTAATTTTGTTTGTTTGTTTTATGTAGTTAATTTATTCTTAATAGTTCTACAGATTAAAAAAATAAAGCAAAGCAATCAGCCCTTCTCATACACGTTCAGTAAAACATTTTCTTCTCAATGGAAATTCTTTAATTCTTGCTTACTATTTTTAAATCAAAATCTATTGCAACAATACCTCTACTATATCTCTTCTTATTTTGAATAATGTCTTGACTAAATTCAATTGAGTTTGCACTTGGCATCGATCACCTCAAAACCATTTTTCTTCATTTCGATATTTCCTTCTAAGATTTTCTTTTGAAATTAATATATCGAAGGTTTCGATGATACGAATCTTCTTGACATCATTATCCCGTGAAAAATATAACTGTCTGAGCTCAAAAGCTTAATACCAATTTGATTATTATTAATCAGTCTAACTTTTCACTATAATCACATTAAGTTTATGTTATTTTCCTCGAAATTGGTTAAAATGACCTTAAGGGTGTCCATGCTATTATGTGCACAAATTTGAATCTGTAATTATATTATTTCATAATGAGTGGCTTTATCTTATTCTGATCATTAGTTTATTATCGGATGTTGCAATACGCATCATATTTATTTACTAAAGCCATTATTGAACAGTCACTATAACAATACAGATTCTTCTCAAGTTAACTCGGAATGAGAAGAGGTATTAAAATTGTTGTTGCAATTCAAAAAGGAGCATATTCTCATTTACGTTTCTGATGAATTCTATGAATTTCAAATTTTCTGAACATGAATTATTGATTTCCTTTAGCTTGAATGCTCACTCTAATTTAGAATAAATAATGAGATGATTTTGAACAAAGTCAGAATTTTGATAAATCCAGGGAAGAATTTGAAGATTCATGAGGTAAAATTTACAGACAATTTCCTTCCAGGTATGTATTTACAAGTTCATTTTCATTTAGTTTCTATTTTCCTTAGTTTATTTCTGATTCTTGTTCTGTTCCATTTGCAGGTTTCCATTTATTTTCAGAACTCGAAGTAAGCAGTAAACCCATTTCAAATTTGCAAGAAGTTCAAGGAAATTTTATCTGATTCATTAAAATTTGAGCATTCTTTAACTTTTCTTTAATTCAATAGAAAACCCAATAAACATTTAAAAAGTATCAGAAGATTCATATTGGAACATTTCATATCGACGATACTACAAAATCCATACATCTTTGATGTTCCTTTTCGCTCATTCTCCAATAAAATGACTTTACCAATATTGTGATGTTCACATCATTCTAGACCCGATATGAATTTAAATCAAGTTCATAAGAAATATCGCGTCCATTCAATCACAATAATGGTAAGATCATAATTTTAAAAGTACCAATGTCTCAGATCCGATATGATATTAAATTCTCATAATAAATCTATTGGGTCCATTCTTCATCACATATCGCCGTATCAAAATTATTACATCGCATACTTAAGTTTGTCGATCCCTGATTTTTTCTGAGATCTAAAATCGGTCACACCTAAGAGCCACGTCATCCATCGCATTCTCACTATCACAAGAATCATATTGTATTACGTTTCCGACATGACTATTTTCCAATATTCCGATATGCCGATATCGCAATTGCTTCATCGCATTTTTATTAATACTCATATCACAATTCTGAATTCGCGATGAGCAATGTACGATGTGCGATATGCAAAGTACAATGCACGAAGTGACTATTCCCCGATCCTTGATATAACAATTCTTCAATATTGTGATTGGTCCATCTCATCGAATATATTCTCATCGCATGTTCTCATATCACAAATTTGCTATTGTAACAAATATATCACATCGCAGATTTAAAACGAAATCTTATCTTAAGATTTTCTGATGCGACATACTCCAATGCATGTCTCTATTCCATTAAAATTTAATCAATATATGGCATATCAACAAAGGTGAAATTTTGCAGATTGAACTTTAGGCATGGTGAAAAAACATGCAATGTGAATCATCCAATAAGGCATTGTATTATGTAAAATATTTTAAAGCAACCTTGGGTAACCGCTATGGTACTAAAGCAATTGATGACAAATTTGCAACATATTTAAATCATTTCGATTTCTCATATATTTTAGTTTTAAATATATAACTCCATAATTAGTATGAAATTCAAAGGCTTCTCTATCCTCACATTTAAAGTTCATTATCTTGGATTTGGTTTTAATTTTAGACAATTTATAAAAATCATGGAGTTTATATGAAACTTATAATATTTTGAGAACATTTATCACGGCATATTCTCATTCTCATTTTTGATACATTTATTTTAATTTTGATTCCCTTGAACACAAATCATTCCATTTTTACATTTTACTGCTTGTTTTAGTTTAAATAAAATAAATAATGATTTTAGGTTATAGGATTTTTGTTAGTTTGACTTCTTCATGTTTGTAATGTTAACCAAAATAAGAAGTCAACTACTATTGGAAAAACTGATACCTTTCAGGTAAAATCAAATGCAATTATCCAATGGTAAGATTCATGTACCCACTTTCATTAATTTTCATTTCGTTACTTTAGTTTCATTTTTGTTTTTAAATTATGCTGATATAAAAAATATGTTTTGCAGCTCTTCATAAAAGCTTTCAATCCTACGCCAGATCATATTTTGAAGTCCTATATTCTTTTCCTAGTTTTATTTCAAGAAGCAGCGATAATCCTCGTTGAAACAGCTACACTAGGAAGTTTTTGGACCTTTAATTTGTTTCTTTAAGCATTCATTTTATTAGAAAATGATTAAGATGATGCTTTGAAACAAGAAGATTGACATTAGACAGAAAGTTTTCATTGTGGCTGAATTTTATCATCACGGTTATCTAAAGCCTAAAACATGCAAGGTATAATTTATCTGAATCTCGACATAAGAAGAAATGATTACATGATTATTTTCCTTTACTTCATGTTATTGATATATTGGTATAAACATTATTGTTAGAGTTTCTCTTTCAAAACTTGGATTTTCCTTTCCACTTTTAATTTCTTCATTTTTATTTTTGTTTGTTGATTTCTTTTCTCACTTTAGCTTAAGAATTCTTTTCCTTTTGTTTTCGGTTTTAATTTTGGTGACTTTACCATGATTCATAGGAAAAGTTTTCTTATTACCTAATAATAGTCGACATACATAAGAAAAAATTGTTAATAATCTATTATTAGTTTTTTCTTAAAATTTCTTAATAAAGTTTGTTTTTCTTATTATAAAGGTAAACATACTTAAGGAAGAGATTACAAAACAAGAGAAGTTGACCAAGCATCATAAAATCTAAGAAATTTATTTTTTATCAAAATTGTAATTATTTTAAGATTTCAATATTTTATTAAGATTTTTCAAAATTCTATTATCAGTCAACAAAAATTATTTTTAACCAAGTAAATACACTTTACAGCAAAGCACCTTTAACTCTGAAATTGTCATTCATAACTCTTGAAGAGTCAATGATTCTCCCTGTCCAAAAAAGTATTATTTTTCTAAAGTGTAATCCAGAAATATATTTAAACTTAAAATATAAGAGGTCTCATCATGAACCTGCTTACCATGATCATAGGGGAAAAATAGGCCGACATTACCAACACTGCTAAACAAACCAAGGTAATAGCTTATGATTACAAACAATTATAAGACAAGAGGTCTCATCACGAGCCAGCTTGTTTGGTACAATTATAACCAATGAATAGCATTGTCAACTATTTGTCTACCAAACCAGGGCAATGGCATTTAAGAACTAAAAAATAAAAACAAATACAAGGAAAATAAACATATATAAATGGATTTATCTCTAAGTAAATAATTCTTAAATGGATGGGATTCTGAATCATCGATGATTAAAAGGTAACTCTATCGAGACTATAAATGCTTGCTGGCAACAGTGGCTTTACTTGTGACAAATGAGTATATTTTAAAAGCTAAGTTGTAAAGTGGCTCATGCTTTATCTCTACAACTAATTAAGAACTGATATAGAATTTTGAAATATTTTAATTTATGAGAAATTTTAAGAAAATTACATTAAGATGATTCTTGCTTTTATTCAGACTAAACGAACCTAGTCAAACATTTCAAAAATAATTCTCTCTTCTTTAATTATTTTTACTTTAATTTTAGAAAAATATCATTCATATCAAACAAAAATAACTGATTCTTCTCCCGTGTGTCGCCATTGTTGTGGTCAAACACAACCCCTCTTTTTTTACTTATTTACTTTAAATAATGGAGACCCTTTCTATAAAAATTTTGGTTAAACGCCTTTTATGAATTTTATTACCCTACGATTATCTTAATTTTTATTTCTCTTTAGATTCTTGTTTTGATTGCTTTGTTGAAATCTATTTTTGGCAAGCTTCCCATTGATACTTATTTCGTCTCATTTGGTCAACTGGTTTGTAAATGGCACTCTTTTAAAGTCTAATCATTTATGTCGCCTAAGTTAAAAATGCGTAAAATGTACAATATTTCATTTTTGTAATTAAATTAGTTCAATAATACATTTATTGTAAATATTAACCCCCTAGTTAGTTATTACTAACATTTTTCATTTTTACTTATACATAACCCAACCAAATCATGAAGCATCAAAATTTCAATCATTTATTCGAATTTACTATTTTCGAATAAATTACCAATCTCAAAAACCCAAAATGTAAAAATGGCTATAATTTTTTTTCAAAATGACTATAGTTTGGATAAGGATATTATGTTTAAAATAATCTCATAACATAATTAAACCTTATTATATTTAAGCCAAAAATTAAAATAATATATATATATATATATATAAATAATAAAATTTATTATACGATCAGGAAGATCGCATCGGAAAATCTCCAACAAAACATCTTTAACTAACCCGATAATTCCATTTTCCCGATATTCCGATTGCGGAAAGTCAAAAGATGTTAAACTAAAGTAAAGTCTTGTGAAACCCTATAATTCGATTTTTTTTTTTTAAAATTCATTCATACGTATGAATGTAGTGGTATGTTGTATTAGTTTAATATTAAAATAAATATTTATTATTTATTATTAGATTTTAAATTAATTAATATATTAGATATAATTAATTAAATTAAAATTAAAAATTAGGTAGATAAATATTAATTATTTAATTAGTCTATGAATTATTTTATAAATAGATTAAAATTAATTTTTAGATAATTAAAATTTAATTTAGGATTAGAATTTAATTAAAAATTTTGATTATTTTAGCTTAGCAACAAAATTTCCATAATTATGTTAGATTTGACCCATCAATTTTGGAAGTTCATAGATTGAGTTATATTTAGTCAAATGAGGCTCAGAATGGCTCATTGGAAATATAAAATCAAGGAGAACATCTCTGAGGAGGTTTTACTAACAGATTTAGTCATTTATTGGGTCTAAAATCAAGCAGAAGATCAAGCTCCCAATTTTTAAAACAAAATCAATTTTCTGAGTTTTATTTTCTTCATTTTCATTTGCCCAAGCCTCTTCTAATTGCAGATTCATGCATCAATAATATCCTTGGCCAATTAAAATCAATATATGCATCAATAGAAAGCTCATATTTCCTTTTCAATTAATTAATTGCATTTGATTGGATTTGTTTTAATACCAGAAATGACATCTTGATTTTGTTGTCACATTTTAATTTATTTTGATTTCTTTTTGTAGGAAAACAGTAGAAGAGATATAGAGAAAAAGATCTCAATCAATGAGACTGCTCCAGCAATTAAAGATTGGAATTTTGAGTAAATAAAATTGGATTAGGCAGATTTTTCTTCAACAAATTTTCCTCTCAAAAATACCTTTGGAAATATTATAAATGGCAGATTGCAAAATTAATGAGGGGGCTGCTCTCCTCTGCAATTTTAGACTTCTAAAGGTACTTCTGCAATAGGAATTTAGAGTTGTAGGTGGGAGAAGTGAAAATCTCAGATATAGGGATTATTGAGGATTTTTCCTTTGTATCTTGAATTATGTATGATGGGCAACGTTTTGCACTATTGAAGCTCTAGTTTTGAAAGCAGAAGTTCAAGTAATGTAAATGATTGTTGGAGACCAGGGTCAGAGAAATGGATTCAATAAATTGGTATTTCTAACACTACTGTTTCAAATACTAGTTTCATTTTTATGATAACAAGAATGTGTCATTTTATTCATGTTTGTGCACTTGTGTTGATATGGGTAATTTGTTTCAATATTTTTATTATGTATCTCTGCTCTTATGAATTAAATTCTGATTTATGAGTAAATATTTACTTAGAAATCTGTCTTATAAAATTGATTTATTAAATAGTGATGTGCTGCGAACTATTTCCGCATATTATTGTTTAATTATTAGATTTACTGATTTGGCAATCAATATCATTTTTGTGAATTATTTCCTGAGTGTTGTTGGTTTATTATTTTAGTTAAGAGGTCTCAATAGGATGTGTTTCGGTATTCACAAATACCAATTAATTGAACTAATTCGTTAGCTTGACATTAACTAAAACCCAAACATATTTAAATCTCTATCATTTAATTATCTTACTCTTAGTTGGGTTAGATCTATATCTACCTAATTAAGATAGGATTAAGATTAGTTTCTTTTGCTTGCATTATAGAATAAGCTTGCATTTAGATTAAGTTCTACATTTTTTTAAGTCCTCTTCTCAAAGAGGCAAAATTTTAGTTGTGGCTTTGCTGAACCCAAATCAACTTAAGGGTCATTCTCTTGCCTGATCAGCAAGAAGAAGTGATCTGATATCCCTGTCTATTAGTAGTTAATGATATATCGTAAACCAATAGTGATAGGGAAAAGGTAACTAGACCTAGTTAAACCAGTCAAAGCCACTACTCCAAACGGAAAAGGAGCTGCTTTAAGGTCCGAACCGGGTGGTTATCCCCCAATGTTGAGGCAGACATTTTGGCCCTCAACAGCACCCAACAAATAATGTCAAAACTTTTGCAGTGCGTAGACCATCGCCAACCCTTCGCGCTCTGTAGTGGAATAGTATCTTTCAGCTTGTAACAGTTTCCTACTTGCAAATGATGTTGGATGATCATTATCACCTTTGCCATGTTAGGTCAATATCGCACCCATCGAAATAAATGAGGTATCTGCATGCACATGAAATTCTTTCTTCCAATCCAGAAATACTAAGATGGGTGCAGTCACCATCTTTTCCTTTAACACATTCAAACTCTATTGACACTACTCATCCCGACAAATAGTTGCATCCTTCTTTAATATTTTCTCTATCGGTGCAGTTATTTGGGCATGAGACTTGATAAACTTCCTATAGTAGCTTGTATGGCCCAACATTGCGCGCAGCTGCTTAACATTCTTGGGAGCTTCTAAATTCACAATTACTGTTATCTTCACAAAATTCCAAAAGGCACACAGAATATACATTTCTTCAAGTTCAGCGCGACCTGGTATCTGTGACATGTGTCCAGCATGAGGTGCAGACTTGCAACATGGCGCTTCACCAATCCGAGCACAGTCCAATCATCAAAATACACCTCTAAGAATTTATGAATAAACTCCTTAAACGTCGTGATTACTACCCTGGAGAATATTGAAGGCGCATTCTTCAGTCTGAATGACATTACTGTATATTGAAAGCAACACCACTCTGTTGCGAAGTTTGTCTTGCTGCGATCCTCCGAAGTGATATTTATTTGATGGTATCCTAAGAATCCATCAGTGAACGAATATGCCTCTTATCCTCCAACATTCTCTAACACTTCATCTGTAAATGGTGTTGGAAACGGATCATGCACATATGCATCGTTTAGCTTTCTTAGATCTACACATATCCTAATTTCACCCGGCTACTTCTTTTCTTGAACCACCATAAGGCTCACCCAATCACATTCTTCTACTATCTCAATAATTCCGACCTCCATCATTTTGTCCAGTTCTTTGCACACCTTTTCTTTATACTTCAGATTGAGCCGATAAGGTCTATGCTTGACAGGCTTTAAGTCAGGTTTCAAAGTAATTTTCATAATGCCCAAATCTTCTACAATACCTTTAGATCCGAGAACTTCGATGGGAATAGATCCTGGTATTCGCTCAACAGTTTAGTCACCTTATCGACAATATCTTCGTCCCATATTCTCCTATCTCCATGAACTTAGGCTCCTCATTGGATCCAATATTTACTTGTCGGGTTTTCAGCAAATCTATTACATCAGGATTCTGTGTCTGAGGTCCTTCCACCTCGCGCTCACCTTCAGTTTCTGGAATGTTGATTTTTCTTGGATCATCCTCCTCTTCTTCAGCAGCCATATTATAGAATTCCAATGCATGGCGTAGCTATGTACTCCAGTCTGGTTGTACCCATTACATAGGCTCTTCATGCATTCTAAAAATAATAGCCTTAATTTCTTGTATTGCTTCATCAATGCATTCAAATCTATCCTCAAAGTTGAAAGTTAATAAGAAGCTCTCCCTCAAGATATCCCATTCAGTTGTTCCATGGTATAGCTCCATTTCTAGGTACCTATTCATTGGAATAATATCCAAGGTGTGACAGAAAATATGCACCCACCCTGGCTGCGATTCTTCTCCCCAAGCTTTAGTCCACCGTGCCAAGTGTTCGCATGGATCATCCTTCCCCCCTTCTAATAAGATAGTTCTGATAAATCAAGCAATGGTCCTTATCATGCCCATTGCCCTTGCATTTCAAGCACCAAACTTCAGCGCGCACCTCAGACTAGGCTTCCTTTCCCTTATTCAGGCTCTACAACTCCAAGTGTAGACTTGCCAGCTATTTGTGAATCTGTTGTACTCCAATGTTCGTATCTTGTATTGGTGACGCTTCTAACCTCATCATGATCTCTACATCTTCCACTTGCATTACTATCTTCTGTTGTGATAATGGTAAACTTAAGTGGGGCAACAACGAAGCAATGTACTAATTTTTGTGTTCTTCATCTGTGATGCTCATATTAGCCTATCGGATCAAGAATTTTAGCCTCTGATCGAAATCTCACGAGGATTCATTCACCAATTTCTTTATCTCCTTAAACTTTATAACAGACTACACTTGAGATTTAGGCTTCTTAAACTCACAGTTCAACGCTTGCCGAGTATCTGCCAACGTCACGACAGGGTGATCTTGATAGTACTTGATATACCAAGTTAGTGCTCTATCCTGCAGTGTTGTGACTAGTTGTGGTTTCTTTAGATTATCATCAGTGATCTATTGCGCTATCCACATAACATCTGCAGCAAACTAGAATTTTTTGGGGTCTTCACTCCCTACCCCTTTAAAGATCTGAATCTTTATTGCATTCACCATGTTGAATGGTGGAGGCAGAGGCGGAGGTGGAAGTGAAGGTGTAGGTGTATGCGGTGGAGGTGGAGGTGGAGTGGATAGATGAGGTATCCACGGGATACCTTAACTTACCAACTAAAGCACACTTCGTGGTGTATTCATAATCGTTCCTTTGTCGTCAATTGAAGAGGATCCCAAAAGCGGACTATATTCAGAACCTGATTCTTCGTTCCTTCTTAAGGGTTTTCCACTTCATGTAGTCCCAAACATTAAGGTAATGCCATAATCTGTTTTTCACACAACAACATCTTAATCCAAGTTTTCAGAGATTGTAAGTACTTACCTCACAGTCCCTTGAAGATCCTGCACCCTTCTTCACTGTAACTGACATTTGAATCGATCGCGAACTCAGTCACAAATCCACCAAGCATTCGATCAATCCAGTGATCAAAAACCCATGCAATGTTGTTTTCTGAATCTTCCAAGTGCCTCATCACCTCTGGAGTCCACACAATAGGGTCGTCAAGTCTCCATGTACCCTGAGTGTCTACCAATCTAGACAACCACTCGTGTAATTCGCAAGGAAAAAAAACAGTTTCGTCTGAGTATAGGTATATACTCAACCACTTTTCCTTAGACAACCTCAGGTTTCTGTTCTCTTGAACTAAGAACGCGTGTTCCTTTTGATTGAGCCACTTCTCAATTTATTTCTTGGTAGGGAACCACTTATTCGACATCACACATTCCTCATATTGATCCTAGTGCTGGCAACGGAACCATTTGTTGGCTTAAGGGGGCTTGACCCAGGTTTAGAGTTATTTGTGCCAACCGACAAAACCCTAACTGCTGACCCTTTCAGCAGCAATATTTGTAGCGCAGGTTGCAGTCTCACTCGAAGTAGTATTAGGGGATGCTAGAACCAGGTTTCTACATCCAGAGGCCTCTGTGATAGTCTTCCTAAGGATATTATAGCTTAGATCTTCCTTTGTGCATATCTATTCCTTCTGATTTGTCAACTACTGCAACTCTATCGAAATGAACTTCAGACCTTGTCGAAGGTACCTGGTTGTACTTAACATGCATAAAAGATACAGATTCACTACTTTCACACAATAAATTGTATATTCTGAAGCCCTTATGACCTAGATTTGTCGTCGCGCAGATCTACCCTTTCTGAAGAGTTAATTAAAAAAGATTTATCTAACAACTTCCCGATCTCTGCGAAGGAGGTTAATTATTCTTATTATGCCTAGGCATTACTGATCTGAATTTGAAACTACTTGAAATTTTTTTGCAAGGTATTCAATTCAGAATTAAACATGTTTAAAAGATTTCCATGTCTTGCAGAAAGAAAACACATGAAATTTTCAGCTGTTCATGACCCATTTAAGCTTAGCAGAGTTATTTCCTTTTACTGTTTAACACATTAAAATGAATTTGCTCTGCAAAATAAACCAACCACAGATGCAAAAGAAGTTGATAAAGCGGTTCACCCCTCCTGGGCTACGTCTGCTGGGTCCAAAGCCCCCAAAATGGGCCTATCCTTGTTTTAATAAAATTCTCAAATGGAATATACAACTTAATAGAAGCATCTACAGGAGAAATATATGGTAGAAATGGATTCAGAACACTTGAATCCTTCAGGATTGACTATTGGATCACCCAAAACAGATGAACATAGCCCCCAAACAGCGCATGCACTAAAATGGCCCTAGTGGCCCTGAAAGCTTGCCTGAAGCTAAACACTGAGAAGAATTCCTCAAAAGGAAAAACTAGCTGCAGAAATGGATTCAGAAGGCTGGAAAACTTCAGGAATGACCTTCGTTCCACATTCACTGGCTGCACAATTCCCAATGCAGCTCCCAAACTGATTTGGCCCTGGTGGCTCCTGGAACTTCCATGAAGCTAAAACACCTGCAAATAACCTCAGATGGCTATGAAACCTATTCCAATGGCTTCAAAAGGTCGAAAATACCCAAAATCAAAAAGAAATTCGTCCAAAACCGACTTTCCTAGCCAAAGTTATGGCCATTTACTCCCAACTGCCAGTTTGGCCTAAAAAAACTCCAGTTAACTTTAGTTACGGCCAGATAAGCCCGCCAAATGTGGAGCAGCCGCCAAATTTGGTGCTCCGCAAAATAATCCGCCAACTGAACTGCTGTTACATTAAATTTTTGCCTCGGATTCCGTGCTGACCGTTTGGGCTGGCGGTTAGGGCTTAAGCCCCTGGTTCCGCGGTCATGGTCATATGGAAGGCGGGGCTGGCCCTTAGGGGCTGGCCACCTTTGTTTTCCTGCCCAAACACAGTTTTAAATTCAAATACAATTCTCCGGCAAAATCCTTCATGTCTCGCTCCTGTGGCCTAACGGTAAGGCGTTGGGCTAATGCGCTGTAGGTTGGGGGTTCAATCCCCCATCTGACCAAAAAAACCTTTTAATACATCCGCCCAAACCATTTCGCTAACGTCATCTGGGGGCCACGTGGCGGCCTCCGGGCCTGCCATGTGGCAGCTTCTAATTGGCTGCTGCAGAGGGAATATTCCCTGGAATATTCTGCGGAATATTCCTTTTTCAATTTTTTTGAAAAATTAAATTTTCTAATGTTATGGACCAATTATTATTTTTGCCATATCTTCCTCATACTGCGACCGATTTTCGACCCTTTTGCGGCACCGGAATAAGGAGGATGAGCACTTTTCCGTCTTTTAC
>Ga0115848_100293_pt2 | contig 17616 bp, 15 predicted proteins | sample InSIn3gowninarea_FD_83862 | JGI IMG/M metagenome (GOLD analysis project Ga0115848, IMG submission 83862) | reverse complement strand
TACAATATGTACCAGCACCAGGATGATGAGTAGAGATACGGTGGCGGATAAATATTTAAAAAAGTTTTCTTCCAGTTTACGCTTGAGTGTCATATAGCTTCGGATTTATAGATGATGTAGCGGAAAATAACGTTGATGGTGACAATAATGATGAAGAGGAGCAACGAGCCAAACATCAGGGCAGAATCGTAGGTGGGAATAGACATCATTTCGCCATAGTTGTTGGCTACCAATGCCGGTAGCGGATAGCCGGCATCAAACACCGAGGTAGGCACCTGCACTACATTGCCAATTACCATCATTACAGCAATGGTTTCGCCCAATGCTTTGGAAAACCCCAATCCGTAAGCCGATATAATGCCCGTAGCACCTTTGCGCAAAAACACATGCTTGATCGTTTCCCATTTGGTAGCGCCCAGCGATAGCGAAGCTTCGCCTAGTTCTACAGGCACTTGCCTGAATACTTCCAGGATCATGTTGAGAATGTAAGGAATGCTCATTACGCTCAGTACCAGGGCACCGGCAAGAATGCTGTAACCTAACGATTCTGTATTGAACATAGGGGCAATTACATCTGCCACCAGCGGCACTATTACCAGCACGCCCCAAACGCCATACACAACCGATGGAATACCGGCTAAAATGTCTATCACCGGGCGCATAAAACGTAGCATCCAGTTAGGGGCAAACTGGGTAAGAAAGATAGCTGCCAGCAGGCACAGCGGCATTGAAATAATCAGTGCTATTACCGTTACCCACAGCGAGCTGAGGATGAACGGCCAAAAGCCAAACTGGCTCTCGCTCGGGCTCCAGTCCTGCGAGAAAATTAGGGAGCTTAACGCATGGGTAAGCCACAGGTCACTTGATTTTAGCACCAGTCCCAGGCCTATTGCTAAAGGCAGCAGGAGGAATACAGATAGGCACAAGACCATCCAACGGGAGGAGAGATTGTCTATTAATAATCGTTTAGTCATGGTTTGAAAGTTTGTTTGAGCAGATGTTGCCGGAAGTGATAAATGTTCAAAGTTTAATGTTGAATGTTTCTTGTACTTCATTCAATATTGACTATTCATCACCCGCTATTTCAGTTTGTTTATTTGTTCGCTTATTACATTTTGCGTTAGCGGAACATAGCCGGCTGATTGAACCAGTTGTTGTCCATCGGTCAATACCCAGTTAAAAAAATTGAGCAGTTCTTTTTTAGCAGGCTTTCCTTTGGTGATAAAATACAAATCGCGGGCAGGCGGCGCAGGAAATCTGCCATCATTTACTGCCTGCAAGAAAGTGCTTAAGTTGCTGTAGTTTTTTTCGTCTGCATCTATTTTGCCATTGCCGTTTACATCTATCGGCACCGCTTCTATTCCCGGAATGGGCTTGCCGGTTTTTATGTCGTACAAAAACAAAGTGTTGTTGTATCCTATGCCATTTTTATCTTTTTTTACGGCATCCGAAACACCGGGGTCGCCATTCATGCCAAGTCCTTTCAGGTTTTCTTGTTTTTTGCCAAAAAAAGCAGCCCACGAGTCGGCAGCGCCCGAAGCATCGGAGCGGGTAAACACATCAATCTTAGCATCAGGACCTTCTTTTACACCCAGCAGGTCGTTCCATTTTTTTACACTCTGGTCAACAAAAATGGCTCTGAATCCTTCTCTGGTAATGCCCTTTTCACGGATGGTATTAATGTATGGATTGGCTGGGTTGACAGTAGGTATCACAGCATCTTTGCATAGCGCTATATACCACACGCCTTTGCCTTTCTCCGCATCGGTTATTTCTCTCGAAAACATGCCTACATCTACTGCGCCGGTGAGGGCATCTGTAAGACCTTTGCCGGCACCACCAGCTTGTATATCGAAGCGTACACCGGGATGCGTTTTGTTATATTCTTCTGCCCATTTTTGGGCTAATGGATACAAGGCAAAAGCACCTGAAAAGGAAATGGAAACCTGCTCCTGGCTGGCAGCTTCTTTATCAGTGCCGTCTGCATTATTTCGCCCGCAGGCGGCGAGCAGGAGTACAAGTAATATGCTTAATAAAAATTTGCTTTTTTTCATGTTCTGTTTTGTTTAAGATGGTTGTAAATCCTTCCCCGTAAAAACAGGGAAGGCGTATAGTTATGGGTTATTTCAACTTTTTTATGCCGTCTGCTATCACATTCTTTGGGAGGGCTACATAGCCGGCAGGTGCTACAAACTGCTGCCCATCGGTTAATACCCAGCGAAAGAAGTCCATAATTTCTTTGCTGTTGCTTTTGCCTTTTGTAATGAAATACAGGTTGCGTGCAGGTGGCGAAGGATACTTGCCATCGTTTACCGCTTTCAGAAACTGCTTCAGGTTGCCATAAAAATTTTCATCCGGATCAATCTGCCCATTGCCGTTTACATCTATGGGTACTACATCTATACCGGGCAGCTTTTTGCCGGTTTTAGGGTCAAATACAAATAAGGTATTGTTGTAGCCAATGCCATTCAAATCTTTACGCACGGCATCTGCCACCCCAGGGTCGCTGGGTATGCCAACGCCTTTGAGGTTCTCTTGTTTTTTGCCGAAAAAAGCAGCCCACGAGTCGGCAGCACCGGCGGCATCTGCACGGGTATATACATTTATTTTGTGGGGCGCACTGCTGTTGGTGCCGAGTAATTGTTCCCAGGTAGTAATGGTTTTATCTACAAAAATGCCGAGGAATTCCGCCTTTTTTACGCCTCTTAGCTGCAAGGCTTTCATGTTGTGGTTTTTCAGGTTCATGGTAGGCAGTACGGCATCTTTACATACCGGTATATACCACACGCCTTTAGCTTTTTCAGCCTCCGAAAATTCGCGCGAAAACATACCTATGTCCACGGCACCGCTCATGCAGTCGGTATAGCCTTTGCCGGCACCGCCAGCCTGTATATCGAAGCGTATGTCGGGATGCGTTTTGTTGTACTCCTGTGCCCATACTTGTGCTAAAGGGTACAAGGCAAATGCACCGGACATAGAGATGGAAACGGTTTTGGGTGATTTGGGTTCTCTTGGCTCTTTAGGATTGCGCCCCTGGAAAGAAATAGCAAAAATGAATAAAGCAGCAAGTATTACACGGTTGTTGTATTTCATATAGAGTTGTCTGGTTATTAGTTGAGGTATGGTTGGTTAAATGAGGCGTACTAAGGGATTTTAAAAGGTAAACTTGCCAATAACAGGCGTTACCCGGAGACTCAGATAAGTGAAATAGGGGGTTTTAGAATAGTTGTTAAGGTCAGCACTTGTTTTGATAGTATTCTTTAGTTCCACCATAGAATTGGTAACAGATGCCCAGCAAAAGCCATATTCCAGGTCAATAACCGGCGTAGGTTTAAAGTTTAAGCGCCAATCATTTTCAAAGCCTAGGAATTTATTGTTAGCGGGCATGCCTTTAAATGCAAATCCGGTATGGGTATAAAACAGGTGGTTTTCAATACGTACGGTCCACTTATCTTTTTTGTATTGATAAAATAAATACGGATTAATCAATCCACTGCTTTTTAAATCACGTGGAAAAGAGGTGAAAAGGTCCAGGTTGCCCATGAAGCGGTGCGCTACGCCATACAAGGGAACAAAATTGTTGTCTTTGCTGCTGGTGCTGTCCTGACCGCTCACGTATTCCATACCCAGGCGTATGGATGTATTTTTGGAAGTATATTTTATTTCGGGCTGAATATAATAGGCTGCCAACTTTTTGCCCGAAGAGTCTTTGCCGTATTGGTAATAGGCTGCGGTAGTAGCATACCAGTTGTACGATTGATATTCGAGCCGGCCACCACTGGTAAAGCGCTGATAGTTAGTTTTAGGATTATAAGCACTTTGGTAACCATCCATGGTATTAAGGGTAGTAAGTATAAAAGACTTGCTGATCTTATAATTAAGGTAATGTACCAGCAGGTCTTTATAATTGGAAAAACCATTAGGAGCATAATTAGAAGTAAACGCATTTTCGTTAGACTGGTTGAATGCAAAAGTCAGCTCGGTATTCAGGTTGATATTGTTGTTGTATATAAAGCGGATGGCATCGTGCGAGTTGCCTGCAAGGCGCCAGTCGTTCTCGGCAAAAAGGCGCTGATTGTCGTACATAATGCGCTGCCTGCCTATACGCACACTCCACTTATCATTAAAGTGCGGCTCTACATAGGTTTCAAACAAATACACCGGAAATGTGGTAGCGGGCGTAGAAGTAAGGCCCGAACCTCCCTGCCCTTCGCGCGGGTCTTGCTGCCCCCACACACGGGCGTCCTGTATAGATGCATAAAAATCTAAGCGCTTGGTCTTAAAATCAAAGTTCAGCCTGGTGCGCTGGCTTGTAGAAAAGGAAGCCGCCGTGTCTTTTACAGGAATACTGCGATAGCCATGCCTTAACTCGCTGCGGACACGCATTTCTACAGAAATGTTTAATGAGTTGGCTGGTTTAGGTGCTGCAACAACAGGTGTTGTTGTGGCGGCGGCACCGGTTTTTGCAGAATCCTGTGCACGGGCAGTAGGCGTTTGTCCGCCTTCTACGGTGGTGGCTTTTGGTGTTTCCGTTGGTGTTTGTGCATGCGCATTGGTAAGCGCAAACAAGCTACTTGCAAAGAGCAGTGTTTTGATAAATGTTTGCTTCATGGATTTTAATTTACTGCAAACATATATATCCTACCGGAATAATAGGAATTAAAATAAAAAAAATTTAAAATTTTTCTAATGCCTCATTTTCCAGCATTCTTTCGCGCTCCAGGATACTGGCTAAAGTGGCATTTTTAAGCATGTTTACGGTTTCGTTGCGTACTTCGGCAAATACATCGCGAATGCCGCAAAATTGCTCATTTTTGCATTCTTCGCAACGTTCGTAATACTTGTGGGCAACGCAGGGCAGCAAGGCAATAGCACCTTCAAACAAACGCACCACTTCGGCAATATTTATCTCTTCGGGACTTTTAAGCAGGTAATAGCCGCCCGTTTTTCCTTTGCGGCTGCTAAGCATACCGGCATTGCGGAGGTCGAGCAGGATAGCTTCTAAAAACTTGCGGGGTATATGTTCGCTTTCTGCAATTTTACTTATTTGCACCGGCGCTTTACTTTGCTCGCGGGCAAGGTACACGAGGGCATTAATGGCGTATTTTGTCTTTTTAGAAAGCATTGTGACAAAGATACTTATATTGAAACTTTTATACAAGCATTAAGATGCTAAAGCATAGATAAAAGAACAGAATTGTATATGAGTGCAGTTGTAAAGAAGAAGCAATGTTTTTGCTTTCATTGTGAAGTCTCTGTAATCTCATTTCTCCGGGTGAAAGAAAAGTTTATAAGCATCTTGATTCATAAAAAGGAAATACATTTAATTTCTAAAATAAACAAGCTACTGCTGTTGAAATGTGGGAAGTATATAAAAAAGGATTCAAAGCTTATCTGCAACTCGAAAAATCGCTGAGTGCTAACTCAGTTGCGGCTTACCTGCGCGATGTAGATAAGCTCACCGATTTTTTGCAGGTAAAGGGCAACCTTAAAACGCCGGAAGAAATAACGTTGAAAGACCTGCAACAGTTTGTGCAGTGGGCAGCCGAATTTGGCATTACGGCTTCTTCGCAAGCGCGCATTATCTCCGGTATTCGCGGCTTTTATAAATATTGCCTTACTGAAGGCATCGTAGCAATTGACCCTTCTGCTTTGCTGGAAGCACCGAAGTTGAAACGTACTTTGCCCGATATATTAAGTTTTGAAGAAATAGAGCGCATTATTGCGCAGATAGATGTAAGCACGCCCGACGGTGCCCGCAACAAAGCCATGCTCGAAACCTTGTATAGCTGCGGCTTGCGTGTGAGTGAATTGGTAGATCTTCGTCTGAGCTGGCTGTACCTTGATGTGGGCTTTATAAGAGTAATAGGTAAAGGCAATAAAGAACGGTTAGTGCCTATTGGCAGCGACGCTATTAAGTACATTAAGATATACAGGGACCATGTGCGGGTACACCAACGCATACAAAAAGGCTTTGAAGACTGGTTGTTTTTAAATCGTTTTGGTAAAAGCCTTTCACGCATCATGGTTTTTTTAATCATAAAAGACCTGGCGGCCAAAGGGGGCATCACCAAGAGCATTTCACCGCACACCTTTCGTCATTCCTTTGCTACGCACCTCGTAGAAGGTGGCGCGAGCCTTCGTGCCGTACAGGAAATGCTGGGGCACGAAAGCATCACCACCACTGAAATTTATACGCATTTGGATAGGGATTATTTACGTGCAACATTGCAACAGTTTCATCCGGCGTTCCAATAGTTGTGTCATTCAGCTATTGCAACGGCTCTGTTTTTTAGTCCTTTTGCAGTTTGCACCAATTGAATAAATTCTTTCCGGTAGCCCTCAGCATCATTACTCATTGCTCCGGCAGCCAATTGCACTACATCGTTATAGGTAAAGCTGCCTTTGTATTTCGATTCGCGCAGCAGCATACCAAACGAAGCTACGGCCGCCGCAAAACGAAAGTTGGGCGAAGTGTTATCTAAGATTGTGTTTTCATCTTTTACCGGGTGCTGCAATAGTTTGCTCACTTCACCATCCGGCTGTTTATAACGCAGTTTGATATTCAGCAATTCCTCTCCAAAGGTGCCAGCTACCGGTGTTTTGTTACTTTGTTGATAGCGGAGTGCATCTACGCTGTCCAACTCATTGGTGGGCACGCCTGCTGGAATAATTTCGTACAACGCCGTTACAGCATGACCGCTGCCCAATTCGCCGGCATTTTTCTTATCGTTATTAAAATCTTCTTTTGCCAGCAATCGGTTTTCATAGCCAATCAGGCGAAAGCCCTGCACTTTAGCGGGATTAAATTCTATCTGCAGCTTTACATCTTTGGCAATGGTAAACAGGGTGCCGCCAAACTCATTGATTAATACTTTTTTTGCTTCGCTGATGCCATCAATGTAGGCGTGATTGCCGTTGCCTTTATCTGCCAGCTTTTGCATTTTGTCGTCCTGGTAGTTGCCGGTGCCATAGCCCAGCATGGTGAGGAAAATGCCGCTTTCCCGTTCCACTTCTATCAATCTTTCCAGCTCATCATCGCTGCTTACGCCCACATTAAAATCACCATCGGTGCATAGTATAATGCGGTTGTTGCCGCCCTTTATAAAGTTTTGTTTAGCGGTAGCATAAGCCAGCTTAATGCCTTCGCCGCCGGCAGTAGAGCCACCGGCTTCCAACATACTTACTGCGTCTCTGATGGTGGTTTTGTGGTCGCCGGCAGTAGGCGGCAATACGAGTCCCGCATTACCGGCATATACTACAATGGCTACTTTATCCTGCGGGCGCAGCTGGTCAGTTAAAAGTTTTAAAGAAGATTGTACCAGCGGCAGTTTATTTTCATCCATCATGCTGCCGCTTACATCAATCAAAAAAACGAGGTTACTTGCAGGCAATGTTTCGGCAGGAATGGTTTTGCCCTGCAAGCCAATCAGCATCAGTTGATGCTGATTATTCCACGGGCATTGCGAAAGCTCGGTATTTACACTAAACGGCTCATCGCCTTGCGGTTGCAGATATTGATACTTAAAGTAGTTTATCATTTCTTCGATACGCACGGCGCCTGCATGTGGCAATTCTTTACTATTGATAAAGCGGCGCACATTGCTGTACGATGCCGCATCCACATCAATGGAAAAAGTAGATAATGGGTTGTCTGTAACTTTTAAAAACGGATTCTCTGTTATATGGTCATAGCCTTCACGGTTGAAGTCTTGTATTGTATCGGCTTGCTTGTCATACGTGTTGGATGCTTTGTTCTTATGTCCGTTTTGCCTGCTATTTACATATCCGCCCGCAGTCTTTCCTTGTATGGCAGGTGCTATATAGCCATGGCTTCTGGTAGAAGGTACGATGCCAATAATAGCCCTTTTTCTTTTTGTTCCATACCCTGCAATTACTACTTCATTCAATGCAGAAGAGGATTTCTTCAACACAATCTGGATTGTATTCTCCTGGTGAAGCCTGAACTCTAATGGTTCAAAATTAATACCTGTAAACACCAGTATTGCGTTTTCTGAAAGTATCTCAATTTTAAAATAGCCGTTTGCATCGGTTACTGTTCCTTTTTTTGTTCCTTTTACAGCAACAGCTATGCCTTCGAGCCGCGTGCCTCTTTCATCTGTTACAATGCCTTCCACCATTCTGCTTTGTTCGGTTATGAATGTAAATGCAAGCAGGAACATCAGGCTTATAGATATAAAGTATTTCATAGGAATAGATTTTATTTAAATAGAAGTTGAAGTGAATTATTGTACAACAATTTTATCTGTAAACTGTTGCTTTGTATCATCATTAACCAGGCGGATAAAATAGACGCCTGCTGCAGCGGAGGAAGGAATAGCTAACGAAGTAAGGGTTGCTCCATTTACGGCATTGAACAAGCGATGCGTTATCAGTTTGGAATGGGCATTTAACAATTGAATGGAATAAATTCCTTCTTTTTTTACTTCAATGTTTATCGCAGTGCCCCGCGTAACCGGATTGGGATAAACTTTAAAAGGATTGGTGTGAAAAATTTTGCGTAGGGTTGTTTTAACGGAGTCTTTACGGGTAATTGGCGCTACCAAAATAAATCCGCCCAAGCGACCGGATAAATAAGAGTCAATCGTTTTTACACAAACTTCCGGCAGCACTGCTGCTTTTTCTTTTAGTACAATATTCATCGTATTATTTAAATCAATAGCTACCTCTTGTTGTTCATAACTGACGTTTGAAATTAAAAGCTTATCATCATGCTGTGGATGAATGGTTTGCAAGGTGAAATCACCTTTTTCATCCGTCATCGTCTGGGCATGATTGCCTGAAACGGAAACAGTTGTAAAAGGTAAAGCATTGCCTTTCTCGTCCTTTACATTTCCGTGTATTGTGTGGGTTAAAACCTGAATTGTTTCTTTCGCAACAGGACGCCGTTTAGTACAAGTTGTATTCACTATTACTATAGTTTCTTTTGCTATAGAAGTTTTTTCTTCTCCTGGATTCTTTTGCCCATTCACCTTGTTCATCAGCAACGTCAATGGCATCAGCGCAGCCATCCACCATATCTTTTTCTTTTCTTTTTTAAAAGGCACCAGCGGACGCTCTACCTGTTCTTGCGCAAAGCGCCCGCACAATCGCCCGGTTGATTGGTGGAGGTAATTCAATATTTGTGTATCACTCAATGCGCTAAAATCAATTACCGTTTTAGCGCATTGGGCGCAAAAGCGGTCTTTATCCTGCGGCGTCATCGCCTCCCAGTTTTCGTGGCATGGCTGCGGAATGCTTATGTACATTGCTCTTTTCATAAGGCGTTGGTTTTATTGTGGGATGCAGCCGCCCGCATTTTTGCATACAACCAATCAGAATTTTTTTGTGCTACCTTGTGCAACGAATTTTTCTAAACAGCATTGCGATTGAATAAAGCCATCATTAACTAAGTACCATCATTACTTTGCTACCCATCAAACAAATACAAAATGCGCCGGAAACAGACGAGGAATTGCTCCTGTTGTTTAGGCAAAACAACAACCAGCAGGCTTTGGCTACTTTGTATTTGCGCTACAGCGAGCTGGCTTATGGTACCTGCCTTAAGTACCTTAAGGACGCAGAAGGGGCTAAAGATGCAGTGATGAACATTTATGGAGAACTGCTGCAAAAACTACCTGCACAGGAAGTGCACAATTTTAAGAGCTGGCTGTACGTGGTGGTAAAAAATCATTGCCTTATGCAACTGCGCCGCCAAAAAGGAGCAACAGTCATCGGGTTTCAGCCTGCCGTTATGCAATCTATTGATTTGGTGCATCTGGATGATTTGCTGGATAAAGAAGCTGATTACAAAAAACTGGAACGATGTGTGGAAAAATTAAGCGATGAGCAGCGCGAAGCCATACACCTGTTTTATTTTGAAAATAAATGCTACAACGAAATTGCGGAGCAAACTAAAATGGAATGGAATAAAATACGCAGCCTGATTCAAAACGGCAGGCGTAACCTTAAAATATGTATGGAACAACATGGCTGATGTTAATAAACATATTACTTATTCATTGACAGACATACAGCGCTACCTGCAAGGCAGCATGAGTGCCAAAGAAATGCACGACCTGGAACGGGCTGCACTGGAAGACCCTTTTCTTGCCGATGCGCTGGATGGCTACAGCGAAGCGGATATAGCGCAGGCGCACACACATTTGGCACACATTGATACTGCCATTCGCCGTGAGCATCAAAAAGGAAAAATAGTGGCGCTGCCGCCTGTAAAAAAGTACCGTAACTGGCAGGTGGTGGCTGCTGTTGTATTGTTGATTGGCGTAGCTGTAATTACCTATTTTATGATTAATCAAAAAAATGGGGATGCTACACTTGCTAAGGCAGAAAGCGGCAGCGTGGTACCCCGGTTGGATACTGTACAAACGCCAGCGCAAACACTCCTCATTCCGCCTACCGCAGATTCTGCTGCAATTAGCAGTAATAAAAAGCCTGCAGATAACAAAGGCAAACGGGCAGTACCAAGAGTGGAGAAAAAAGAAGAGCCACCGGTGCAGCAGCCAACGGCTAATGCAACAGTGCAGGTGGTTGATTCAGCAAGCAGTATTAATGCAGAAGTAGTTGTAACTTCTGCATTTAGTACGCGGCGTTCTAAAGAAATTGCCGGAAACATTTCGGACACTAATCAGCAACCGATACCCAATGCTAAAATAACGCTGCCGGACAGCACACAAGCCGTAACAGATAAGCACGGTAATTTCCGGATTGCCACCAGGGATAGCAACGTGGTAGCAGACATTACGGCTTTGGGATATAAACCTGTGAAAAAACAGCCACTGACAAACCGTGATTACAATGAAATTTTACTAAAAGAAAAACCGTTCAGGCCGTCTGATGTGGAGGTAATTAATATTGGAACGGATGGCAAAAAAACAGGTGATACGACTGCGGTAATGCCGCAAGGTGGCTGGCAATCTTTTCAGCAGTATGTATATAGTAAAATGAATAAGCAATACGATAGCGCTGCTGTGGCCGGTGGTTATATTAATGGCGATTTGCAACTTGAATTTTCTATATCCGATGCAGGCGAGCCGGTTGACTTTAAAGTGCTGCATGCACCCGATGCCCAAACCGCCAACGACGCCATCAACGCCATTAAAACCGGTCCTAAGTGGGTAAGCAAGAACAACAATAATAAAATGCGGATAACGGTAAAATATAATAGGTAGTATTTGGCCGCGCCTTAATAATGGTTAATTTACAACGCCTAATAATTTCTTAAATTAACTGTTTATAACATTTATTCTGAAAGGGAAAAACAAACTTTGTACATACAATAATATATTTATTTGCACATGAAGTGGAAAATGTTTTCCGGCTGCTTGCCGTTTCTTTTCGTTTTTTCTTCGCTGTTTGCACAGCAGCAGGATATGAAAGGCTGGCAATTGCTCGACCCGGCAAAAGACAGTATTTATGGTATCAGTCTCAACAATACGTATCAGTTTTTATCTTCCAAAAAGCCAAAGCCGGTAGTAGTAGCGGTAATAGATTCGGGCGTGGATACCACGCACGAAGACCTGAAAGATGTGCTATGGCGCAATCCTAAAGAAATACCCGGCAACGGTAACGATGATGACGGCAATGGGTATGTAGATGATGTATATGGCTGGAATTTTTTGGGAAACAGAAACGGTGAAAACCTAAACAAAGACGTAGATGAAAGAACAAGGGTGTATTACCGGTTTAAAAACCAGTTTTCGGGCAAAAGCATAGACGAAGACACGATGAGCGAAATAGCGCGGGAGCAATATAAAACATGGTTGAAAGCTGCCAGCCAGATGCAGCCCGGCGCTAACGAGCAAACAGAGATGATGTACATCAATATGATGCTGAAGCTCATACGCAAAAACGATAAAAAGCTGCAGGAAGAAATGCAGAAAGAAGTGTATTCAATAGAAGACGTAGAACAGTTTTCTCCTGCTACTACCGAGGGCAAGCAAGCCAAGTTTGCATTGCTTACGGTAGCTAAGCTGGCCGAAATAGACAACAGCACTACCAATACCGAAATCATCAACGAGCTAAACGATGAGGTAGAAAGAAAGCAGCAGGCTATGGATGCAAAAACCACTGCTCCGCCTAATTACCGCGCACAGATAATAGGCGATGATTACTACAACATCAACGACCGGTATTATGGTAACAGCGATGTAATGGGTGGCGACCCGATGCATGGTACGCATGTAAGCGGCATTATTGCAGCACAGCGCCACAACAATATAGGCGTGGAGGGGGTAGCTGATAATGTAAAAGTGATGATGATACGTGCCGTGCCGCAGGGTGATGAATACGATAAAGATATAGCACTTGCTATTAAATATGCGGTGGACAATGGTGTCAGGGTGATCAACATGAGTTTTGGAAAAGGCTATTCACCCGAAAAGCAATGGGTGGACGAAGCAGTGCGCTATGCCGAAAGCAAAGACGTGCTGATTGTACACGCTGCCGGCAACGAAGCAGCTAATGTGGACAGCACCGACAATTATCCCAACCCCAACCTGGTGACTTTTCATACAAAGGCAACCAACTTTATAACCGTTGGCGCCAGCAGCGATCTACATATCGGCAACGGCAACATGATTGCTTCGTTTAGCAATTATGGCGCCGGGCAGGTAGATGTGTTTGCACCGGGCGTAAAAATTTATTCTACACTGCCGGGCAGCGACCGGTACGGCTTTTTGCAAGGTACGAGTATGGCAGCGCCGGTGGTAGCCGGTGTAGCAGCCCTTATCCGTTCTTATTTTCCCGACTTGTCGGCACAGCAGGTAAAATATGCGATTGAAAAGTCGGCAGTGCACCTGGCAGATTCGGTGTTGGTACAACAGCCGGGAACCAACCGCAAAGTGGCGGTAACCGAGTTGTGCACCAGCGGCGGATTTTTAAATGCGTATGCAGCTGTTCAGCTTGCTGCTACCTTAAAGCCCGAAGCGCCTGCACAAAACAAACAGGACATGCCTAAAATGAAGCTGCAGAATAATCTTCCGAATTAATAAAGCGTATTTGAATATACCTGAAAAGCCCCGGCATACCAGTTTGCCGGGGCTTTTTTATATTGATTGATAACTTCTGCAGGTACGTTGTTTATTACAATCAGCTTCCAAAGTTTGTTTTGATGTTTTTATACAACTAAGTAGCGTTCTATAGAATTTACGTACAATTATGGATGTGTAATGAGTGCCGGCTTTTTGAAGTGCGGATATTTAATGCACGTCGGTTTACCCTTTATTCAAATGTAAAATAGATATTCTTTGTTGAGAACCTAATTGTCAAACCCGCATTTTACAAAACCATTTTTATATGCCGCCCTTCTGTGTCACGCTAAAGTTACAGGTAAATACCTGTTTGTCGTTTTAATGCTAAAATGATCTAACAGTTCCTGTATATACGTTACATTGGTACCCTTTTCTAACAGGTGGGTGGCAAAAGAATGCCTCAGGTTATGTAAGCTAATTTCTTCGTGTATGCCAGCTTTTTCCATAGTGTGTCTGAAAACTATTTGTACACTTCTTATGCTATACGGCGTGCCGCTCATCGTGCTTTCAAATACATATTTCACCGGCTTTACTTTACTTTTCCGATAGTAGCTTATCAGTATATCTTCCAGTATAGGGCTAAGTGTCGCATACTGATCTTTTTTGTCGCTGTCGGTCTATATGTTTCCATTGCAGGTTTACCACTTCGATTACCCGCAGCCCTGCACTGTAGGCGGTAAAGAGCGGTGCTTTGTGCTTTAAGTAAGCTAAAGCATTAAATAATCCCGACAGTTCGGCTTTGCTAAGCATCTTTAGCAGCAAAAGCGGCTTTTTGGGGCGTGGAATTTACCAAAAGAATTTTTCTCTTTTCAGTACTTGTTCATAAAAGAACTTTAGAGCAGTACTGCGGCTGTGCAGGGTTTATAAGGAGGGCAACTTACCAAAATCCTGTATTCATTGCGATGATATACTGGTTGTTGGTAGCTGATAATAGGCATTGGTCTAATCTTTCACTAATATATTCTAGCTATCGATTTGCATTTGTAAGATTGCCTTTTTTTACAAACGAACTGTTTACAGCTAATATTTTTATCTTATCAGCACCTGTTCTCCATCATTCATAAAACCTTTTTGTAGCGTTAAGTTCTGCTCAGACCAATCTTTACAACTTTTAATTTTTGCACTACCTGGTGCAATCTTCAACCATGTTGTCCCAACAACAAATCTTCCCTATTTGCACAAGCAATCTCTTGCTTCTACCCGTTGATGAATGTGGAAGGATAGATGCAACAACATGCTGCACGATTGCACTGAATATTGCACTATACAATACAAATATTACAGCTATTTTCTTTTTTAAAGCTCCACTGTTTATAATGATAGTTGTTACTACAAAAAAAAGAGCCTGCTTTACAGTATGCAGGCTTTTTTAAACGAGTTCAATGCTAATGTATGGCCCTTACTTCAACTCCCACACCAACGCACTCGCACCCAGTATTGCCGCATCGGCTTCTTTCAATTCACTATAAATCAGCTTTACTTTGTTTTGAAAAATCGAAAGCAGGTTTTTCTCCATGTGCTCCTTGGTGGGCAGCAATATTAAATCGCCTGCCTTGCACAAACCACCAAACAAAATAATAGCAGCCGGGGAAGAAAACATCACCGCATTGGCAAGTGCCATTCCTAATATTTCACCGGTATAGCGATATACTTCTTTAGCCATTTCGTCTTCCTGTATAGCACAGTCGTACACTATGCGGCTGTCAATCTGGTTTTCGGGATAGTTTCTCAACAGGGTATCTCTATCCGGGTGTTTTTCCATCAGTTCCAGGGCAGTCAGCCGTACACCGGTAGCAGAGGCATACGCTTCGAGGCAACCATGCACGCCGGTACTCCAGTGTTTGCGGCCACCGGGGATGATAATGGTATGCCCCAGTTCACCGGCAAAGCCATCGTGCCCGTATACTACCTGCCCGTTTATTACAATACCGCTGCCAACGCCGGTACCAAGGGTTATCATAATAAAATCGCGCATTCCTTTTGCCGCGCCATACATCATTTCGCCTACGGCGGCTGCATTGGCATCGTTGGTAAGTGCAGCAGGCAGTCCAAATTTATCGGTAACAATTTGCGCCAGCGGTACGATGCCTTTCCAGTTGAGGTTAGGTGCATAGTCAATGGTGCCGGTGTAGTAGTTGCCGTTGGGTGCGCCAATGCCTATACCTTTTATATGTTCGGCACCGCCCACATGCTCAATGGCGGGTGCCATAGCTATATGTAACTCATCTATAAATGTATTTACGGTTTGGTGTTTTCTGGTAGAGATGGCACCGCGATATTTTATCTCGCCGCGATGGTCAACTATTCCAAATACGGTATTGGTGCCACCAATATCTATACCTATAGCTAATTGTTGAGAAACAGGAATCATGGAATGTATTAAATTGTTTAATTAAGCAATCTGGTAAGCCTTATCATATAAGCCATACGGCAGGCAAACTTATAGCAAAGCTAATGCCTTATACAATTAATTTAATGTGCTCCGGCGCCCACCTGTTGCTGGTCGTAATCTATACCCTGTTCTTTTAAAACAGCCTTGCCGCGTATAGCAAAAAAGGCAAGATAAGCAAAGCATACCACGCCTACAATGTAGCTGTATTGTATGCCCAGCAACCTGTCTGATGCGAGCCAGCCTTGCAAGGTGGCAATAACGCCGCCACCCATAATCATCATAATCAAAAAGCTGCTGCCCTGGTTGGTTTGGTTGCCCAGGCCTGCAATGGACAAGGTATAAATACACGGCCATAAGGTACTGCAAAACAAGCCTACGCTAATAAAAGCAAAGGCACTCAGCATACCGGTAGTAAGCATACCAATTACCAGTGCTGCAATGCCCATCAGCGAAAAAATAAGCAGCATGCGTGCCGGGCTGCCCTTGCTTAAAATATCACCAATAATCATGGCAACAATCACAAATGCATATACATAAAAAGAACTGATGTCGTGCTGCGCAATAACATTCACCAGCAGGAAGATGCCAAAGGCAAGATAAGGCATCACAAAGTTGAGAATTTTTTTAGTACCGGCACTTACATCAAATGCATCTACCGAGTTGGTCCATCGTCCCATCATCAGGCTTGCCCAATAGAGTGAAATAAACGGAGCTACCTTATCGGTAGAGATGTCGCCATGCTGAAGCAGATACTCGGGCAGGTTGCTGGCAGTAGCCACTTCCACACCTACATATACAAATATGCCAATCATGCCCATTACTAATTGCGGATACTTAATAGCATTGCCGCGGTCGGGGTTTCTAACTATTTTATCGGCAACAAACGTGGGCGATTCCTGTATTTCATTTTCAGGCTCTACCTGCGTAAGGTCTATTTTGTTGGGGATAGATGAAAATTTAAAAAATAAAGCGACCAATATGAACGCTGCCCCCAATATAAGATAAGGAATTTTTACATCGGCAATGCTTGCTTCGGTATTGCCGGTGCTTACCGAACCAAAAATGGCAAAGCTTACCAGCAATGGACCAATGGTCGTTCCAAAGTTGTTGATGCCGCCCGCCATACTTAAGCGCTGCGACCCGGTTTTAGGATCGCCAATTACGATGGCTAACGGATTGGCTGCAATTTGCTGCAGCGAAAATCCAAGTGCAACTATGAACAACCCGGTAAGCATTAATGTAAATGATGCATTGTTTGCTGCAGGATAAAATAACAAAGTGCCCAAAGCAGAAATAATCAAACCGATGGCAATACCATTTTTATAACCTGTTTTATTCAACAAATCGCCGCCGATGGCTTTGGACACGGCTATATAAATAATAGAACCTACCGTGTAAGCAACATAAAACGCCATAGCTACCAACTGACTTTGTAACTGTGTAAGCGTAAATGCACTTTTAAACACAGGAATCAAAATATCATTGCTGGCGGCAACGAATCCCCAAAAAAAGAAAACAATGATGAGGGTTCCAAACTGAGACCAATTTGTTTTTTTATTCATAACAGCAGTAAAAAAGAAGTAGTAAATAAAGGCGGGTGAAAATAACTAGTTTTTATTGGTTACCAAATAAATAATTTAATCACAGCTTTTTTTGCTAATGTTGACATTTGTAACGTATGTGTAGCTTTATGGTGCCGTATGAAGCGTTTGCTATCTTATATGAGGCAGTAAAAAGAATTGCGAATACTGTATAAAAAATACAGGAACTATTATTGTATAGAAAACCGGTGAAAAGGCTTACAGAGATAAAAAAGCGTAAATCTTACTAAGTGATTTATATTTATTGTTAATTTGGCAAACCATTAAAACACAACATCTTAATCATGGAAATAGTTCACGTGAGCGCAGAATGCTATCCTATGGCCAAAGCAGGCGGACTCGGCGATGTAGTAGGCGCCCTGCCGAAGTATCAAAACAAGATGGGGCACTATGCCAAAGTAGTGATGCCTATGTACCGCACCAGGTTTTTGTACGACAATCAATGGTTGGTTGATTTTAAAGGGCGTGCCAATATGGGCAACTGGTATTTCGATTATACCATTATCAAAGAAGCTACTGCTAAGCTGGGTGTTGATTTGTAACTTGTAGATATTCACGGGCTGCTCGACCG
>Ga0115848_100326_pt1 | contig 17662 bp, 11 predicted proteins | sample InSIn3gowninarea_FD_83862 | JGI IMG/M metagenome (GOLD analysis project Ga0115848, IMG submission 83862) | reverse complement strand
CAGCGATTGTAGTAGTGCATGTTGGGCTCGCAACTTGGGTTGTGCTAGATGCTGGGGAAAGGATTGCTGTTGTAGTCCTTGTGGATGTCGTAGATGCCAAAGAAAGGATTGTAGTAGTAGTGACCTTTGTAGTGGTAGTAGACGTCAAAGTGGTGAGCTGTGGATGTGCAGACGACGAGGTAATTTGTCTAGGGAACAGAATCTCATGATTCTGGATGCCTTTCAAGTCTCTTTTCGTGTTCAAATTGGTCTCTTTCTCGATCAGGCTGACGGTTAGCAAACCGCCGAAGCAGAGAACTGTAGCCGCAAGGTAGAGAAGCAACACCCATGGTCGTGTTGAGAGAGGGTGATACTGCTTGGGAGGACGTGTCGATTGCCCAGGGTCATATTCAGCGATGAAGGGGACTTCGGAATGATCCATTGCGCGGGCAGATCATGTCGACAGTCTGGCTGGACAGAGAATCAACCTAGAGACAGCGCAGCGCACAGGTGAAGTATATGAACGACATTCTCAGCCCCCAAGCCATTCACACCACCAGCGGGGTCGAGTAGCTAACAAGCAAATAGAAGGGAAGCTCGCCAGACCAAGCTATGCTCAATATGTCGTACTGTACTTTTGCAACGGGCCTAGCCGTGAGGCCAAGAAAAGCGCGGCTTGCCAAGTGAAGCTCGCATTGGCTCATGGTGCGGGAAAAGGACGAACCTGGTGAGCATTTTTGGATCTTGATTGGTCCAGAGCAAGCCATTCGCTAAATCTCAACACAAGAGCAATAGTGCCAGTTTGACCAAAAGTCTCTTGGGAACTCTTCAGGGCTGTGTTCGTGGAGAGGATATGAAGTCGAAAACAAGCTTACGAAGCTGGTTCAACGATGTTTCCTGTGGGTGGTGTTATTGTCCTCCCCAATGCCCACCGGCTAGTGGATGTATGGACAGTTAGTATCAATCAGAGTCATGCTGCAACCAGTGACGGGATTGAATCCTTCAGCCAAGGCACGAAATGTTAGTTGTTCATGTTGCACTCCACAGAGGTGATTGTGGTACTGTGGCAGATGTATGAAAGAAGTATAGTGAGTCGTACGGGAGCACATGCGAATGATTGGGTTCATGTGGCAGATGCAATAGCTGAGAAATCATCAGTACTTTGATTGGCTGGTTGGCGGATGGATGCCCCAGGTTCGCGGACTCCGTAAATCCGAAGTACTCATTTCTTCATGACTGAGACCTTCCTTCTCTCAACACCGTCTTATGGTGCATCAACGAGAATGGCGTCCTTGACGGCGGTGTCATTAGCAACTTGAAGCTTGTGAAGACGCGTCCAGGAAATATCCTTCTACGACTTCAACTTGCTCTTTGCTGTACATACCCAGAAAGCTCTGTGCTCCAACACCGCAAAGTGCTAGCTTTATAGCCTTTTGTTGTGGTAAAGGTATCAAGGGGACCTGCGTTCGAGTCCAAGTACAGTCTTGAGCCCTTGTTGAAGCAAGAGAATCTTGAAGCAAGAACCTCCGCACGAACTGCACAAACCCCTCAGCTCGATAGATCACTTACGCTACACCTGTTGTTACCCATATGCTCGGTTGCTAGCACTGCTCAGGGCACTCTAGAGCACACACAAAAGCTCGATCGATTAGCAGCTGACGAATGTTCAGAATGCTAGATCTATTCCGGATATGGCCACATGATACATGACCTGGACAATGGTACCGTCGTGTTTGCTCCATTATGAGTGTGTGACATTCCTTCGAGTACCTGCATGAGGGCCATATCACCTGTGCAGTGTTCTGACCTGACGAGCAAACCCGAGTTGGATTCTCGACTTGTAACAATATCATACACAACCTAGTTGTTTAAATTATATCAATACAATCAATCGCACAATGACTGGAGCCTATTATTGACCGAGAACGGCGATCGAGCCCACTACATCCCATACAATCTGGCTTCTGCATCCTCTCTTACTGTCGACAATGTTGTGTTCGTCGCATATCTAGTGGTTGAGATGAACAATATCCAGCAAGGCGCCTGTAACCAACTCCATCGGTCCACCGTTCGTAGGTGAATCTGACAAAGACTGCTCAAGGTAAGTAATACAAGCATACGTGCCCTTGGTCAACAGATTCATATAGCTGCAAGGGTACAAACTAAATCGTGATCAGATGTGGGTAGCTGACGGGTAGTCGCAGTGTGGGACTGCTGGTGCAACATAGGTATGGCCTACATGTTCTCTCTACTTCGATGTCACTGCATGGTTGATGGAAGTAGTCCTGTTGCCTTGCAGTACTGGCTGATCCATTCGTGTGACGAGAAGTTCACTCGTATATATCTGAGAACAACAATTCGACATCCCCCAGAGAATCTACACTCGCTGACTACAAAAGCTCATAAACCATTGGTCAAGTGCTCAGGCTAAAACACATTCATAAACCCCTGGCCACAATAACCAGACAGCATTACCAAATCAAGTAAGACTGGAAGATTTAGAGGCATCACACACTCACATTGAAGTAGATATGTGTCAAACAAGCTCCTCCGATGCTGTGCACAGCCATGGCCAAAGTGATAGCTTCGACAGCCACGATCCAGTCAACATGTGCGAATGGGCTGCTGGGAGGAGATCAGATGGGATCTTGTACAGGTATAAGGTATCCGACTGTGGTAGGAGCTCATGCAGGCATTCAACCAGATACGAGCCATTGCCCAACTAGGGTTGCACTTGAAGGACGTTGTCACCAGAGGTAGATCAATTCCACAGGCACGAAGATGTAACAGGCTGCAAAAGGACTTTGTTAGGATGGGAGTTCTCCCTCATAGCAATGGCGAGACCAATCGTCGTACCACATATTGTTCCGAACATGAGCCAATGGCCGGGCGGTGGTATGGAGCTTCGATGCCGACCTAGATGTTAGCCGGTTTCACCTGGGTACTTTTGACAGCGTTAGATACAGGTGAACAGCGCGACTTATTGGCCTCAGTGCTTTCAGAAGGAGTCATCAGTAGAGCCAGTGCAACGACATACTTAATGGACTTGCTCATGAGCGGCGATACGTACCAGAACATGTTATGCAGCATCGTACATTGATAGCTCCAATCAAGTATAAGACAGGGAGTCATAGTGTATCGGTGATCCACAATATTTGCGAGAGGGGAGGAGTTAAGGAACGCCGACATCTCTGCAATAATCGAGCGGTATTAGAGCTACATGCATCCCATACTTGAAGGAAGCTTAAGGTCGCTGATTAAGTGATAAGAATACTGTAGATGGATTCCACTGTACTCAAGATCGGCGAAGCATCGATTAACGATCCACTATACTAGGGTTAGGGCATGTCGCACGTGACGTTTGCAGCTCCTAGCCTTTGGACTGCGCAATGGTCCTCGACATGATTTATCGACTTCCATTTGGTTACATCAGGGCTTGTCTCATCAAATTGTGAGGTGTGTTTGCAAATCTCCAACATAGCACGAATCGCTGGAGACCGTTATCTCACTCAGCGTCTCGCATCCTTGATTGAAGAGCCCAGCACGTCCTCCGGACAGGTTTCAAAACCACAACAACCATGCCTCCGACACCATCATCAACACTCCTCCACGCGCTACGTCGCCTCACACTCTCAAAAACATCCAAACATCTCCCCAGAACAACCATCCTCCAACCTACATCCCTCTCACCTCTTCAACGAACCACAACCATCCAGACTACCCGACCATTCTCTTCCACCCCCCATCCCAACGCAACCTTAAATCAAGTCCGCACAAAAGGCCGCTCCAACCAAAAAGCCCGCCGCCCGCGCTCCCCCGCCACAGTCAACCGTCCCGCCCTAAAAGGCGTCTGTCTAAAAGTCGGCATCACAAAACCCAAAAAACCCAACTCGGGACAACGAAAAACAGCGAAAGTACGTCTGTCCTCAGGCAGGGTGATCAGCGCGTATATTCCGGGTGAAGGGCATACAGTGCAGCAGCATTCTGTGGTTCTTGTGAGAGGGGGGAGGAGTCAGGATTGTCCGGGTGTGAGATATCATTTGGTTAGGGGGGTGGGGGACTTGGGTGGTGTTGTTGGAAGGATTAAGGCGAGGAGTAAGTATGGGACTAAGAAACCTAAGGCTGCGGGAGCATAAGAGTGGGATATCTTGGTGTTGCTGTAGAGTGGTGAGGGATATGGATCTTGGCGGACGTGGGGATAGCACTACGAACGGGACGGTATTGAGAAGCTCAGTCACAGCAGTTATGGGACCCCATGCTTTTAGCTTCAACCAAAATCCACAGCACACGCGACTTAATCACGCACAACAGCAGCCGAATATGGATGAAGAAGATTCAATAAGAAGCACATGAATTAGCCTCTATAATCAGCATTCCCAGCCGATCCATAGCCACAAGGAACAAGCCAAAACAAGAACATTGGGAGAACGGCAAGTGCCGTACGTGTATCGCGAGGTATGTATTGTATACAATGCAATGTACAAAAACACTCTACCCATAAGCAGTATACATACACACCATTCGGATCCCAGTCCGCTACTGTTCAATCTAACTACAATACGAAGTCCCGCGAGGGTGGTGTTCTGTCCGTTACACTACCAACCACAACATTCAATGTACTCCAATTCGTTCTCGAGTTGTACAGCATTATCGAGACACCTACTACCATATAGCATAGAGCTTATGAAAGAATATTTATATGTGTAAGATCAGTCAATTTTTGACCATGAGCGCCCGCCAATCCATGCCCTGAAACCTCAAAGTGCTGTACGAGCATACCTTACCTACTTATTTCTATATCCATGCTAACTTTTTTTGCCAATCTGTACCTACCGTACAAGTCATTTGAATTACCATAGTCCCGTCTTTTGAGTAAGCTGGACTCCCGTGCCCAAGTTTGGAAGGCATAATGGAGACCGTGTGGCTCACTGCACATTTTCCTATTCGTTCATTTAGCCACACATCTCTGTCCATTCTGTTGGATAGATGATGGTCGCGTTCATTTTCACCGCTTCTCGTCCACGGTCGTTTCCTCCCGTGTACCCTCCTCATGCCACTCTGCCATCCGCTCCATGAAGGCCAAAACTTTTCTCCTGATGACCGGTACTTGCAAAAGCAAACCCACAAATGCACTCGTCACGCACACTGATATCAAAAAGTATTTCCCAACGTACCACCAAAAAACACCGTTTTTCAATGTATTTAAAACCCCCGAGCGTGGCTATTGCTCTGCTTCCCAGCCGATGGGCTTCTGCAACCCAGCGGACTCGAAGTACCTGTTAGTACAACTGTAGCCCTTCCAGTCGAAGTTTTGACTGGGATCACAATGGCATTTCAGTTTGACTCGGACATCCTCGCCGGTCGGGCAGTGAGTAAAGGGTACGTGGTAGTAGGCTATGTCGTTGAAGAAGTGGATTTGTTCTTGGTCGAGGAAGAGAGCAGCTGCGATGGAGTGGACGGGGGCATCACCCCAGCGTTCGTAGAAGAAGCCACCGTTTTTGTCGAGAGCCTCGAAATAGTCCATGTAGGCTTTACTCCGGAGCCAGTTAAGGTTACCGATCTCAAAGTTTGACCACTGTAGGAGTTAGTAAAACCATGTATACGGGGTTTGTAGTACTTACGAAGTGGCAGTTGTTGTATGTCTCACCATTGTCGTCACTCAAAAATTTCATCAAGTTATTCTTGGAGACGTGCTCAGGGTGTTGCTTGATGAAGTTCTTGGTAGTTTCCCATAGAGTAGGAATGGTGTCGACATATTCATACAAGGAGATAACGAAGGAATATAGCTTTTTGTTGTCTCGCATAAACTTGAACGGGTCGTAGTGGATGTCGCAGAAAAGCTCGACACTGGGCTCGACTCTCCAATACCATTCATAGTTCATCATCAATGGCTGCCGAAAGAAGAAACCTGACTCAAACCTGCACATATGTCGGTAGCTAATGGAGTCACCATAGATGATTTGCTTTGCAGCCATATCCTCTCTAACTTTTTGTGCCTTGTCTTGGTCGATCCATGATGGGAAAGACCAGTGTTCTTCCGCAATTTCGCCGTAGTGTGCTTTACCGGATACGAGGGCTGTTGTGATCTTCTTGAACGTATCATCGAATGGCTTGTCGTTTAGGAAAACCCAATCGTAGTTGTAGTTCCTGTTAAATCTGTCCTCGATTTGACGAATGGAACGTGCTATTTCCCAGACATCTGCATTTCGAGCAAGAGTAACAAAAGTCGCATTCATTCGTTCGCCGGGTGCGGGAGGCGATAATTCGCTCAACTCGCCATATTTGGGGTTTGGTGAAGTCGGTTCAGGAGTATATGCGTGAGTTGTTGCCGTCGCAGCCTCGATCGGTCTTGTGGTAGTTACTTCTTGTGTTGGCTTCTCTTTATCGCCTCCTGTCAACCCACCAAGCAGCTGACCAGCGTTATTCCTGATTGGTTCTGTATACTGAGGTAACGAGGATGATGAGATTAAGTATATTACAACAATACCCTACTGTGGTCAGCATCCCGAGGTTTCCGAGGAGAAGACAAGCATACGAAAATGGCAAATAATATGTACCGAGCATATCGGATGTTGCCTGTAGCCATATTCGCTGGTTTAGAGACTGTGTCAATCACTCTTGGTTTTGCAAGCGCATGCGACAGCACAGCACGCCGCCTCTTTGGATCGTCGTCTTGTAAGACCCGTCGTTATCAACCTTTCGTCGCAGGCAGAAAACGAATCGCCGCAAATGGTCAAGTTGATGAGTAAGGCTGAACTTGATCCGGAGTGCACAAGCCAGAAAGAGGAAACGGTGGTAAGACGATGTCCCTATTCAGATGTATACTCCAGCAACCACAATTATCGTACGCGTGTTAAATGAACAAGTTGCAAGCAAGAGAAAAGGGCTTCGATTTTACCCTGTTCACGGTGTAGGGACGCGCAAGCATACAAGCACAAAGGGGCTTATCTTTTCCGGGCGTTGAAACTTGATCTCCAGAACTCAGCACTTTCATGATGCATGCGCAATACAAGACTTTTAAGCTTTGAATCCCTGTAAATGAGTCTCCAAGGTGTGCGGGTGCGGACCGTGTGAATGGCCACGAATGTATTTTGGGTAATTCGATCGGAAGCGGCGTGTTTTGTTCATGCACAAGGCAAGCCAGGCTTCCACTACGCCCGAGCCCGTGCATTCCCAAGGGTCGGCCAAGCTTCCAAAGAACTTCGTTGGCCGCATCGCCAGAAACGTCATGGAACTGTGGTCGGCAATGCTCCGAATTTGTAATAGGAACATGCACAACACCGCACACTGGCAGTGTAATATCATTGTCGACAACGAGGTCCTCACTGTAACATCACATTACTTTTGAATACGTTCGTTGCCCTCTTCGGCTCGGTGCTGCGCGTTTCCTCACAATTTGTCTCAGACCAGTACCTTCAGTTGGTGGCAAGTAGGTGATGATAGCAATGCAGCGATAAAGGCGATCCCTAGGACTCATTACATCGACACGATAATTTAGGATTCGCGACCATGGCAGGTTTCTTCGGTTTCGACACCTCGCTACCTCGAGACAGAGCTACGGGCAGTGGTAACAGAGGTATATTTGAGCACAACGATGCCTTCGCAGGGATACAGCAAGCTCGAAAGTTGCAAGCTTTCCAAGATACCGAAGATGAGATGTATGTGCGATGTGTTGGGTTTGAGGCAAGACAGAAATACTGACCATAATAGCATCGATTTCGAAGACACATACGATGGATTGGGTGATCAGCTTCAAGAGACTGGAGACGAGTTAAACGATGATACTTTTGGTGGTGGCGCCGAGGGCGCTGGTGCCCAAGGTGGTGGTGAAAAGGACTTTGATTTCTTCGGCAAGACTGCGCAGGTCTCAAGTGCGATTGATGAAGAAGCTATGCGGTATGGCTTACAACAATCATCGCGACAGCCTGAGCCAAAACCCAGCTCCAAGCCAGTCCGGTCAGGATATGAAGCTTACCAAGATCCGGATTATATACCTGATATCCAAGCAAAGTCTGGTTTCTGGGGTGCAACGGCTCAAACACAGCAGCCGTCACAAGCAGCTCCGATCGCGTCGGGTGATGGAAGGATCAGTACAGCACGGTCAGGCACTGCGATGAAGACTAAGATGATGAGCTTAGAAGAGGTCGAAGCAGCAATGCGAACGCGGCAGGTACCGCAGCAGCCAATGCCACCACTTCCTTACCCTAACGAGCGTCCATTCTTGCCAATGCCTGGTGCTGGTGCTCCGCCGCCTGGTTTGCAGTTTGAGAATACAGCACAACGTGGAGACATATTTCCACCACAAGCTCCTCCTCAAATGCAGGGTCCATCGCAACAACACCAGAATGTACCTTCTCAGCCAGCTGCCCAACGACAACAACAACAGCAGCAGCAACAACATCCGTTGCAAATTCTCCAGAACCCTAGTCGACCACGACACTCTCCACACCCAAGTCAAGGTCAACCTTTGCAAGTTGGAAATTTGCCTGTGATTACACATCCAGAGCAATTGATGCAGCTTTCTGAGGAGCAAAGACGTTCATACCTTGAGGAGGACGCCAAACGAGCGAAGCGTAATCACAAGATATTTCTGCTTTCTAGAGGTAACGGCTTGATGACTCCACAAGATAAGAACTTCATTACACGGATTCAACTTCAGCAATTAGTTGCGGCTACTGGCAACATTACTGATCCAGACCCAGAAGCAGCTTTGGTCGAAGACTTCTACTATCAGGTCTACAGTCAAATTAGAGGTGCACCTCGACAACATCCCACCCAACCACTCGGGCATTTCGCACAGACATATCTCTATCAAACAGGTGGTAGGTACAACAATCGAAGAAACCAGATCAATGGCGATAATCACATGCAACGAATGCAACAGCAGGTACAAAGGGCTGTGGAAGCGGCCAAGCTCAAACCCAAGAACAAACAATTGATTATCGAAGGCAGTTTGGGTAAGATCTCCTTTAGCAATGCTAAGACACCGAAGCCTCTTCTGAATATCAAACGACAAGAGTCGTACGACACCCGACCAACAAGCAGCAGGAAAAACGCACAACCAGTTGGAACTGACCGCAAGACTATCTTGAAGAACATTGAAGCAGTCTATTCAGTTCTCATGGCCATGGAAGATCAAGAACGCAAAATGCCACCACCGCCGACTGATGACAACCCCGACAGTGTCCAAGAGACTGCTACGTGGCGCGAAGAACTATCTCAACTTAATGCCCAACTATGGCAGAACCTCAAAATCATGGATCCAATCGTGCCTGGTGCATTAGCCACTCATCCTTTCATTGCCTTCCTCTCCTTCACCAAAGGTAAAAAGGCCATACCGCGCATTTTCCGTCAGATCGATGCTGAACAACGTGTCACAATCTTGACCATGATAATTGTCCACCTCGACCAGCTTGATGTAGTTCGGCACGCACAACCGAGAGCTGGCGAGACACAACCGCCTGCCTACATTCGCGAAGAGATCGAAACATTTTCCGTTGCGGTCATCCCTTCACTCATGTCCTATATCGGCGAAGCACCAATCAACATCATGATCGGCCTCTTACAACTTCTTGTTGACCACACTAACGTCATCACCGTTGCACGTTCGCGGACTGGTCTGGTGCTCATGACCATGCTACTGTCCCGTGCGGAACTTGTCAAAGATAGTGGTGAAGTCGCTGATGCAGATTGGCAACAATGGGCTTCACACTACAATCGTCTGTTTGATGTTCTTGAACCGGTATTACCGTTGATCTTCCCTGGTCCAGTCAACGTGGGTGACGACATGTATGTATGGCAATTCCTAGCCGCGGTAGGAATCGGAGCCAGTCCAGACCAGCAACAAAGATTAGTTATTGGAGTGAAGGATCGAGTTATGGATACTGTACAGCAAAGTCGGGCGTTACCAGCGGAGATGAGCAGGCAAAGATTAGGAAATGTAAATCTATTTATGAGGGCTATTGGATTGGACGTTGATATGTTGGGTTGAAAGCAACAAGAATGTGCTCTACGTTGTGGTACGAATACAGTATGTATCCTTGCTGAGCAGAGGAAGGACTACGAGATAGGCTAGACTTACCGTGAGCTTCCGTAGTGCTGTCATTTAAATCAGCATACCAAGTGCAGACGAAGAGAAAGACAAACCCACTGAGAAAGTCCAAGTAACAAGTCAAAAAATCTGGACAATACTAACGTGACTTGTACAGCAGAAAGATACAAGTTAATTTATCCGGACAGATATAATGATTCGTCCCATAGTCGTCGTACCCTAGCACCATATCATTGTTACCTCCTCATTCCATATGCGTATACCGAGACGGCCGGTAAGCCAAATCGACGCTGTAGCAGGAGCCCTGTATGTAAAAACAACACAGGAAGTTCTACATGTACATCAGTAATACGGTACTCAAATCGATGCTGTGAAACAGTTGATCAAGGACTGCATACGTCATAGTTACCGCATATAGATACATCGCATTCCTAATCGAGTAGTGCTGGACTGAGTTCGGCGCCCGTGTCCGTGGGTGTACACCGTTTGGCGAACATCTCGAACTTACAGTTGTAAGCGGTACCCGTAGAATGTTGGTTGCTGATCTGCTACTAGCAGTCATGGAGATTGATGGTAGATGCTTAGTAGAAGATGTATTATCTATCAGCATGCACCCAGGACAACCTTGGAAATTAATTTTTATGATGCTCGGTCTTTTTTCGCATTGATCACTGAATTAGTGTTACTTTTTATCATCACGCAATTACATGTACACCGTGTATGGTATAGAGGGCACCACAGAAGCGTGTACATACACACATTCATGTCGCTACATGTATCTTATCCCGGTCTCAGCTCTCAGTTCTCGAATCCTCAGTTCATGTCTTCAGCTCTTGGTCTCCACGCGTATGTACGTATAAGTACAACATACGCCCAATCCCTATCCTGCCGGATCACTGCATGGACAAAGATCGACGTACCCCCGAACATCACAACAACCGCAGCACCGTCAACCACCGTTTCCGCAAATTAGTGCCGCTACCATTGCTTCGTTCGTTAATGTCCCTTCGAAATAGTACAGTACAGTCCGCATCCATGCCTCCATGTAGTGTCAACAGGCAGACAGTAAGTAAGTAAATACAGTCTCGAAGACTTCTGGATAACTCTCAACGATCAATTTCGAGCTCCAAGCCTCATGGCACGCTCCATCAAGTCCAACCGTCGTTCACGCTCCTGACGTCGTCTGTATTCTTCCATGTTCTTCTGCTGCTGTTGTCTCTTGTTCCGCATGTATTCAGCACGAGACTTGACGTTATCGGCCCGAATGATGGTGCCGAATCCATAAATTGGGTTACCGAGCAGGCGGAGGGCGTAGACGACGTCGAGAACTGTGAGAGTTTTTCTGTTGGAATTCTCGCAGACAGCTATTGCAGGACGCAGAATCTAGTAGAGGTGGAGTCTTAGTTATGGTGCATCATGGGAGTGTGTTGGTATTGTAGGTGGAAGTGAAAGGGAAGGAAACAGGGTGGATCAATTGGTTTCTTGCCTGTTTGAGTCGATCTTTTACGACGTTCTGTGTTTCTTGATAGATCAGGAACTGAATTCTGCGCACACCTCCTCGACGGGCAAGACGTCGGATGGCTGATTTAGCTGGGGCTTGGTGTTAGCTTCTGAGGATCTCGGTGAGAGAGAGGCATGTATACTTACTGAGGGCGGCTGTGATGTTGTCCCGTAGAACTTTTTGGTGTCGAGCCGGCTGAAACGCACGACCTAGACCATTGTTGTTCTGACTGGTGACTGGAGTGCGACCTTGCTGCGGTGTTGGGTCTGGAGTCGGCAGAAATGCCATGGATCGAGATGTTCTCGGAGTGTTCATGTTTCAGTTTGGGATAGGATGACCTTAGAAAGTGTTAATCATGAAATGAGGTGACAAGAAGAAGTGGTAGAATTGAAGTCATTGAAGAAGACTGATGAAAGGAGTGAAGCAAGTTGAAGGCCTGGGGAGTAATGAAAGTAAGTTCGACTCAATTGTCATAAGTTGATGAAATTTTTGAGTGACGACAATGGTGAGACATACAACAACTGCCACTTCGTAAGTACTACAAACCCCGTATACATGGTTTTACTAACTCCTACAGTGGTCAAACTTTGAGATCGGTAACCTTAACTGGCTCCGGAGTAAAGCCTACATGGACTATTTCGAGGCTCTCGACAAAAACGGTGGCTTCTTCTACGAACGCTGGGGTGATGCCCCCGTCCACTCCATCGCAGCTGCTCTCTTCCTCGACCAAGAACAAATCCACTTCTTCAACGACATAGCCTACTACCACGTACCCTTTACTCACTGCCCGACCGGCGAGGATGTCCGAGTCAAACTGAAATGCCATTGTGATCCCAGTCAAAACTTCGACTGGAAGGGCTACAGTTGTACTAACAGGTACTTCGAGTCCGCTGGGTTGCAGAAGCCCATCGGCTGGGAAGCAGAGCAATAGCCACGCTCGGGGGTTTTAAATACATTGAAAAACGGTGTTTTTTGGTGGTACGTTGGGAAATACTTTTTGATATCAGTGTGCGTGACGAGTGCATTTGTGGGTTTGCTTTTGCAAGTACCGGTCATCAGGAGAAAAGTTTTGGCCTTCATGGAGCGGATGGCAGAGTGGCATGAGGAGGGTACACGGGAGGAAACGACCGTGGACGAGAAGCGGTGAAAATGAACGCGACCATCATCTATCCAACAGAATGGACAGAGATGTGTGGCTAAATGAACGAATAGGAAAATGTGCAGTGAGCCACACGGTCTCCATTATGCCTTCCAAACTTGGGCACGGGAGTCCAGCTTACTCAAAAGACGGGACTATGGTAATTCAAATGACTTGTACGGTAGGTACAGATTGGCAAAAAAAGTTAGCATGGATATAGAAATAAGTAGGTAAGGTATGCTCGTACAGCACTTTGAGGTTTCAGGGCATGGATTGGCGGGCGCTCATGGTCAAAAATTGACTGATCTTACACATATAAATATTCTTTCATAAGCTCTATGCTATATGGTAGTAGGTGTCTCGATAATGCTGTACAACTCGAGAACGAATTGGAGTACATTGAATGTTGTGGTTGGTAGTGTAACGGACAGAACACCACCCTCGCGGGACTTCGTATTGTAGTTAGATTGAACAGTAGCGGACTGGGATCCGAATGGTGTGTATGTATACTGCTTATGGGTAGAGTGTTTTTGTACATTGCATTGTATACAATACATACCTCGCGATACACGTACGGCACTTGCCGTTCTCCCAATGTTCTTGTTTTGGCTTGTTCCTTGTGGCTATGGATCGGCTGGGAATGCTGATTATAGAGGCTAATTCATGTGCTTCTTATTGAATCTTCTTCATCCATATTCGGCTGCTGTTGTGCGTGATTAAGTCGCGTGTGCTGTGGATTTTGGTTGAAGCTAAAAGCATGGGGTCCCATAACTGCTGTGACTGAGCTTCTCAATACCGTCCCGTTCGTAGTGCTATCCCCACGTCCGCCAAGATCCATATCCCTCACCACTCTACAGCAACACCAAGATATCCCACTCTTATGCTCCCGCAGCCTTAGGTTTCTTAGTCCCATACTTACTCCTCGCCTTAATCCTTCCAACAACACCACCCAAGTCCCCCACCCCCCTAACCAAATGATATCTCACACCCGGACAATCCTGACTCCTCCCCCCTCTCACAAGAACCACAGAATGCTGCTGCACTGTATGCCCTTCACCCGGAATATACGCGCTGATCACCCTGCCTGAGGACAGACGTACTTTCGCTGTTTTTCGTTGTCCCGAGTTGGGTTTTTTGGGTTTTGTGATGCCGACTTTTAGACAGACGCCTTTTAGGGCGGGACGGTTGACTGTGGCGGGGGAGCGCGGGCGGCGGGCTTTTTGGTTGGAGCGGCCTTTTGTGCGGACTTGATTTAAGGTTGCGTTGGGATGGGGGGTGGAAGAGAATGGTCGGGTAGTCTGGATGGTTGTGGTTCGTTGAAGAGGTGAGAGGGATGTAGGTTGGAGGATGGTTGTTCTGGGGAGATGTTTGGATGTTTTTGAGAGTGTGAGGCGACGTAGCGCGTGGAGGAGTGTTGATGATGGTGTCGGAGGCATGGTTGTTGTGGTTTTGAAACCTGTCCGGAGGACGTGCTGGGCTCTTCAATCAAGGATGCGAGACGCTGAGTGAGATAACGGTCTCCAGCGATTCGTGCTATGTTGGAGATTTGCAAACACACCTCACAATTTGATGAGACAAGCCCTGATGTAACCAAATGGAAGTCGATAAATCATGTCGAGGACCATTGCGCAGTCCAAAGGCTAGGAGCTGCAAACGTCACGTGCGACATGCCCTAACCCTAGTATAGTGGATCGTTAATCGATGCTTCGCCGATCTTGAGTACAGTGGAATCCATCTACAGTATTCTTATCACTTAATCAGCGACCTTAAGCTTCCTTCAAGTATGGGATGCATGTAGCTCTAATACCGCTCGATTATTGCAGAGATGTCGGCGTTCCTTAACTCCTCCCCTCTCGCAAATATTGTGGATCACCGATACACTATGACTCCCTGTCTTATACTTGATTGGAGCTATCAATGTACGATGCTGCATAACATGTTCTGGTACGTATCGCCGCTCATGAGCAAGTCCATTAAGTATGTCGTTGCACTGGCTCTACTGATGACTCCTTCTGAAAGCACTGAGGCCAATAAGTCGCGCTGTTCACCTGTATCTAACGCTGTCAAAAGTACCCAGGTGAAACCGGCTAACATCTAGGTCGGCATCGAAGCTCCATACCACCGCCCGGCCATTGGCTCATGTTCGGAACAATATGTGGTACGACGATTGGTCTCGCCATTGCTATGAGGGAGAACTCCCATCCTAACAAAGTCCTTTTGCAGCCTGTTACATCTTCGTGCCTGTGGAATTGATCTACCTCTGGTGACAACGTCCTTCAAGTGCAACCCTAGTTGGGCAATGGCTCGTATCTGGTTGAATGCCTGCATGAGCTCCTACCACAGTCGGATACCTTATACCTGTACAAGATCCCATCTGATCTCCTCCCAGCAGCCCATTCGCACATGTTGACTGGATCGTGGCTGTCGAAGCTATCACTTTGGCCATGGCTGTGCACAGCATCGGAGGAGCTTGTTTGACACATATCTACTTCAATGTGAGTGTGTGATGCCTCTAAATCTTCCAGTCTTACTTGATTTGGTAATGCTGTCTGGTTATTGTGGCCAGGGGTTTATGAATGTGTTTTAGCCTGAGCACTTGACCAATGGTTTATGAGCTTTTGTAGTCAGCGAGTGTAGATTCTCTGGGGGATGTCGAATTGTTGTTCTCAGATATATACGAGTGAACTTCTCGTCACACGAATGGATCAGCCAGTACTGCAAGGCAACAGGACTACTTCCATCAACCATGCAGTGACATCGAAGTAGAGAGAACATGTAGGCCATACCTATGTTGCACCAGCAGTCCCACACTGCGACTACCCGTCAGCTACCCACATCTGATCACGATTTAGTTTGTACCCTTGCAGCTATATGAATCTGTTGACCAAGGGCACGTATGCTTGTATTACTTACCTTGAGCAGTCTTTGTCAGATTCACCTACGAACGGTGGACCGATGGAGTTGGTTACAGGCGCCTTGCTGGATATTGTTCATCTCAACCACTAGATATGCGACGAACACAACATTGTCGACAGTAAGAGAGGATGCAGAAGCCAGATTGTATGGGATGTAGTGGGCTCGATCGCCGTTCTCGGTCAATAATAGGCTCCAGTCATTGTGCGATTGATTGTATTGATATAATTTAAACAACTAGGTTGTGTATGATATTGTTACAAGTCGAGAATCCAACTCGGGTTTGCTCGTCAGGTCAGAACACTGCACAGGTGATATGGCCCTCATGCAGGTACTCGAAGGAATGTCACACACTCATAATGGAGCAAACACGACGGTACCATTGTCCAGGTCATGTATCATGTGGCCATATCCGGAATAGATCTAGCATTCTGAACATTCGTCAGCTGCTAATCGATCGAGCTTTTGTGTGTGCTCTAGAGTGCCCTGAGCAGTGCTAGCAACCGAGCATATGGGTAACAACAGGTGTAGCGTAAGTGATCTATCGAGCTGAGGGGTTTGTGCAGTTCGTGCGGAGGTTCTTGCTTCAAGATTCTCTTGCTTCAACAAGGGCTCAAGACTGTACTTGGACTCGAACGCAGGTCCCCTTGATACCTTTACCACAACAAAAGGCTATAAAGCTAGCACTTTGCGGTGTTGGAGCACAGAGCTTTCTGGGTATGTACAGCAAAGAGCAAGTTGAAGTCGTAGAAGGATATTTCCTGGACGCGTCTTCACAAGCTTCAAGTTGCTAATGACACCGCCGTCAAGGACGCCATTCTCGTTGATGCACCATAAGACGGTGTTGAGAGAAGGAAGGTCTCAGTCATGAAGAAATGAGTACTTCGGATTTACGGAGTCCGCGAACCTGGGGCATCCATCCGCCAACCAGCCAATCAAAGTACTGATGATTTCTCAGCTATTGCATCTGCCACATGAACCCAATCATTCGCATGTGCTCCCGTACGACTCACTATACTTCTTTCATACATCTGCCACAGTACCACAATCACCTCTGTGGAGTGCAACATGAACAACTAACATTTCGTGCCTTGGCTGAAGGATTCAATCCCGTCACTGGTTGCAGCATGACTCTGATTGATACTAACTGTCCATACATCCACTAGCCGGTGGGCATTGGGGAGGACAATAACACCACCCACAGGAAACATCGTTGAACCAGCTTCGTAAGCTTGTTTTCGACTTCATATCCTCTCCACGAACACAGCCCTGAAGAGTTCCCAAGAGACTTTTGGTCAAACTGGCACTATTGCTCTTGTGTTGAGATTTAGCGAATGGCTTGCTCTGGACCAATCAAGATCCAAAAATGCTCACCAGGTTCGTCCTTTTCCCGCACCATGAGCCAATGCGAGCTTCACTTGGCAAGCCGCGCTTTTCTTGGCCTCACGGCTAGGCCCGTTGCAAAAGTACAGTACGACATATTGAGCATAGCTTGGTCTGGCGAGCTTCCCTTCTATTTGCTTGTTAGCTACTCGACCCCGCTGGTGGTGTGAATGGCTTGGGGGCTGAGAATGTCGTTCATATACTTCACCTGTGCGCTGCGCTGTCTCTAGGTTGATTCTCTGTCCAGCCAGACTGTCGACATGATCTGCCCGCGCAATGGATCATTCCGAAGTCCCCTTCATCGCTGAATATGACCCTGGGCAATCGACACGTCCTCCCAAGCAGTATCACCCTCTCTCAACACGACCATGGGTGTTGCTTCTCTACCTTGCGGCTACAGTTCTCTGCTTCGGCGGTTTGCTAACCGTCAGCCTGATCGAGAAAGAGACCAATTTGAACACGAAAAGAGACTTGAAAGGCATCCAGAATCATGAGATTCTGTTCCCTAGACAAATTACCTCGTCGTCTGCACATCCACAGCTCACCACTTTGACGTCTACTACCACTACAAAGGTCACTACTACTACAATCCTTTCTTTGGCATCTACGACATCCACAAGGACTACAACAGCAATCCTTTCCCCAGCATCTAGCACAACCCAAGTTGCGAGCCCAACATGCACTACTACAATCGCTG
>Ga0115848_100323_pt1 | contig 17691 bp, 13 predicted proteins | sample InSIn3gowninarea_FD_83862 | JGI IMG/M metagenome (GOLD analysis project Ga0115848, IMG submission 83862) | reverse complement strand
GGGGTTAATGGAATGAAACAACTACTATACCCTAGTAACGGGAAACCAGTGGAAAAGGGGGAACTATTATTCCGATTTGCCTTCCCCCGGGTCATTGATTCATCCCAGTGCTAGATTCAATTCCATTCATTGGAGAGACAGATCCATTTGTTGGATATCTAGAGCCTATAGATCCCACGCCTATTCGAGGGCCATGACCAGTTCCATATCCAGTTAGGGACCATGTGCCACCAATAGCAGATCCACCAGCATATGATCCAGATCCAGTGCTAGTCCCAGCAGTTTACTCTATTGACTGAGTCTAAGCGCCATCTTGCCCAGCACCCTCCCGCCCAGTTTCATTCCATCCATCAATAGTAGATTTACCAGTTCCGGATTGAGATCAGAAACCAGACTGACATTCCGATAAGGGAAGGCACCCTGCGTCCGGGCGGAGGAGTTCCCGGGTCCATGCGGAGGGGAAAGCGGGGGTGTGCTATGCGTCTGGGGAGCAAATGGGCACGGAACGAGAACCCGTATACTTATTAGGAATTGAGTAATTAGTAATACGGCCAAGAGACCGAGATTCGGAAGCAATTGGAGTCGATCCACCAACAGCGGGAGCAGAGCCGGCTGGGCCAGAGGCAAGGGAGTAAGCAACTGAGCCAGCTTTTCACCCGATTGATCGAGAGAGAGCATCGAAGGCAGGGATAGGAGCAACAAAGCCATCAGCATCTCTTCCAGATACAGTCGAAAGACTAGCTGACTCGATTGGGGTTTGAGTAGCAGGAGGACAGGGGGAGGCTTCAGAGCCGGATGTGGAGCCAGCAGCAGCCATTACTTAGCCATTAGGCAAAAGCACTTTTGCACTTGGTTAGAACACCTATGTCACTGGATAATCTGAAACAACTCAATCCCGATCCGTAACTGCATCCGCTAAACACTCTGTAACTCGGTCAAATGTCTTTGTATTCCGATCCCATCAAACCATGGCGGGTCTCGCTCTCGCTATCGAACTTCCGTGTCAGTGGAGTCAACTGAATCTGCCATTGAATCTCCAACTGGGACCGGGGAACCTACTACAGCTTGGTCAACTTCTGGTCCGTAACCCTCCCTACCAGCGGGGGAGGCCGGCGAGCTGAGAAGTAAAAAGGAAGGGAGACACCCCGAAGCACACACATGGAAGACCGCCAAGGCCAGGGAGAATCGTGCACGCAAACAAGAGTGGTCTTCCGTCTATTGGTAATACTAAGCATAAGTGGTCATCCGTTCACTCCTGATGAAAAGGAGTAACCGAAGAGTCCACTGTAATTCCCAGTTCATACCACACGCGAAAAGAGACCCCAAAGATCCCACTCCCGATACGATTGAGCCTGTCTGTAGCAAATGAACTGTCCATAGCGAACGGGCAGAGCTCACCTCATCAAGGCTGGAATAAGGGCGAGACTTACCTCGGAGGAGGCTATGAATCGCGGGCTTACCACGTGTGGAGCTCTCCTTCCCTTCACTATTCCAGAAACAGATCCGCCAGCCGCGGGAAAGGAAGCAGCATTAGAGTCGGCATCTGAGCCAGGAGCAAGGGTGGAAAAGGCATGAGATGGATGGGGAAGAGAGACGGGCATGATGATGGCTCCTATGGCTAGCTTTTCCGCCGCCCTTCCCGAATGGCGGATGCTTACTCCATTATATGGGACGACTACCACCGAAGGAGCTTGGGGTTCCTTGCCTACGATGAGACGAGACGACTACTTGTAACATGGTTCGGGGTGACGTCCAAATCCGTATGATTGTTCCCAACTTCTCGTTCTTCCTATTCGAAACTCACCCTATTCTCGTTTCTGCTGTTCCCGACGCCCCTCCCTCCCAATAGTTACTGTACCCGCCACGCTTCTCCCCCCCATGGTTCTTGATCGATAACGCTATGCTTTCGGTGCTGGTCTGGTTTCCGCCACGCGTCTCTGTTGGGATATGGTCCCTAGTGCGCCGTTTCTCGTAGCAGATTATTGTCCCGGCCGTGAGGTTGTTATTGATTCGCCTCCTCCCCTTAGTTCCGTCTATTATGCCAATGGACCAACGACTGTAACCAATACTTACGATATCCGAGTCGCTAGCAGTGTGGATGATCATCGACCGCCTGCAGCTGTGAGACGTGCTAGTAGGGATAGACCAGATCATCACCGGCCGTAATATGATAGGCGTGCTCATTCTTTTTGTGACAAGTGGCCGCCAGCGGACGACAATGGGTGTCCGGTACGTGCTTCTAATGATTCTTCCAGGCTCCAGTTCGGTCATTGGCCGGGTGAGTGATGAAAGGATGATCGCTTTTCCTGCGCCTGACGGTGGGAATGGGGGAATTTCTTCCGCTACGTCTGCAAATGAAAGGGTGATGGTTCCGGAGCCTATAGGTTCACATCCAATTCCAGAGCCAGATGCGGGATTCATTGACCAAGTAATTGGCCAAGTCAACGCGGGCGTAGGAGCTCAATCCAAATGGGTCCAGGCACCCTACTGCTATAGGGATTATTAGGACCGTATCGACGGTAGCACCAGTATCTGAGCTATCACCTTGCCCAGATAGAGGTCCATAACCACAGGCATCAGTGGAAGCAACGCCAAAAGCAGCATCACCGGTAGAGGCACACGCATGGACAGGGATGGGAACAGAAGGGGCAGCGGGGCAATTATGAAGAATCTACGCCTTTTGGGATGAATCAATGACCCGGGGGAAGGCAAATCGGAATAATAGTTCCCCCTTTTCCACTGGTTTCCCGTTACTAGGGTATAGTAGTTGTTTCATTCCATTAACCCCCTATCCCCTCAAACAAACAATCAATTCCCATCCCTCCCCGGCATCCCCCAATCATCAGTTTATCAATCACAGGGAAAGGAACCAAAGGTTCAGTTTATCAATCCCTATCGAAACAAGGGATGGGTGTGGTAATAGCATCTTTTCCCTTAGTTACTATTCCCTGAGGCGGGCCCTCCAAGCAAACTCTTCCAGTGGGCGGTGGCCCGAGGGCTTTTGCTCATCCCAGCCTGAAGCGAACCCAATGATGCCCCTCCAATAAGCTCCGCTGGTTCATCAAACCATCGGCCCGGCCCCGGGCCGCTTTATCGCTAGCAAATAGCTACGGCTCCTCTATCAGGGCTTTACTCGAGGTTAGAAAAGATATGCTTCTCTTGTTGAGGGATGGCGAGGATTAGTGGGATCCGGTACTCGAATCTAAGACAAAAACTCATTGCCTTGATTCGATCCCATCAATTGAATAGAATCCCTTATAGTGAGATTCTAGCCCTCAACCTATTATTAAGGTAGAGATGGCTTTAGGGATAGCTAATGATGAAAGAGTAGGGCTAATGAATTCATGTGGACAAGAATAATCTCTATTTCTTGCTTCTCCCCTCCGGAAGATGTCGATCCCTTTGATTAGACTAGCCCAATAAGGATGGAAGAACTCTACAGCCTACTCCATTTCAAGATGTCAGTCCCCTTGACTCGAATCTAGCCTGTACTCTCCAACGAGAAAGAGTCTAGCCCAACCTAAAGGATCTATTCCTCACTGCCCAAAAGATTGGGGCTAATGGGCAGAATAAAGGTAGGGGAAGAATAGTCTTGATAAGGCTATTCCTTGTACTGCCCACTTTGACGACTATAAGGCCCTATTTTGAAAAGATGACTGCCCTACTTCAGAATCAATCCCACTCGAAAGGGAATCCATTGGATGTGGCAGGAGCTGGATATCTCATTGATCGATAGATGACTCGTCAGAGAAGGGAGAAGATTAGCCCTTTACCAGAATGAGTGCCCCTCACGTTGGATGTGGATATGGCGAAGTGAAGAAGCCCTGTGAACTAGAAATCGAGAAGTCGCCCAGGTCCCTGTTAAGTAAAGTCTCGATGAAACGGATAAATAACCCTACTATAGGAATCCTTTAGTAGAACCCACAAGATTCGCCGAATAAGAAGAAAAAATTCCCCCAGCTTCTTCCCCCACTACCTATGGAGATTGAGTAATTCGAGCAGATGAAACGGCACTATTATGAAAAGCTTGAATTATTCGATATCGCTCAACAAGAATGATCGCCCGGGATTCTACTATCATGGGAAAAAGATGAAACGGCGCCCCGGCAAAGGGAATGATAAGTCCTCATCCAATCGAGCGCCCATTAATGAAAAGAAATCTATTACGGAAGGGGGAATCACCTCCCCTCAAACGGCGGCTTCTGCCCCGTCCATATAGGGAGATTGGGGACCCGAATAATAATAATAGTAATAATAGTAACCGGCCTACCATTATCCCGGAATCTCTCATTTTCAAGTAGGTCCTACGATCCCAACCGGAGTAACTGGAATGGAAGGGTTCTGGGCGGAGGTGGCAACTCCTAGTGACGTTATCGGGAAAAAGGGGCAAGGTGGTGAATACGTATATAAGAGACTAGCCCGTGATTGTTCAAGCTCCTCTCCCTTCCAATGGTGAGCTGTAACCTCATCATTGTTGAAAATTCCCCCGTTCAATTCCTGCATCCAACTGCTTCTCCTGGATGTTGGCCCCTTAAACAAAACACCCCATTCTCCGGTTCATATAGCTGCGAAACCGACTAACCATCTTTCCAGAAGGGAGGGTCAAATTCAAGCCCGCTTTTCTAATAGTTTACTCCTCGCCGCAATCGATTCAATTCTCAGTAATGGAGGGGTTTAGGAGTCTATTATCCGCTCTATTCAAAGGGACAATCCAAGCCCTACTTATAATAAGGCGCCCCGGAATAGGAAAAGGAATAAGCCCCAGATCCAAAACCAGAATTGGTGGTGATGCTCCTTCCCCCGCGCCGACTCATGATGCTACCCCTGCCTCTGCTGCTGGGTCAGCAATTGGCTTTGGAACTTCTAATAGGTACTAGTGCTCGTTTCCTCCCACCACCTCAGCCTCCGTTGCGGGGTCACCTGCGCTTGCTTGCCTCCGTATCCGGGTAAACTTCTCATTGAATGGGATGGGGATGAAATAGGTGTCGATCTGTCCTGGGTGGAAGAGACTAGACTATTTACATAATAGGGAAAGTGTCGATCTGTGTTTTCTGATGCGATGATTTGTCTATGTGTCGATCCGTCTCTTCCGATGCGATGATTCGTCTCGGGGGTAGGCTATAGTAAGGAACCTCTTCTTTGGATGTGGCTCTTTCCTATCCAAGTGTGAGCAGGGAGTGAATGAGAGTGCGCCTTGATTGAGAAACCCAGCATTGGGGAAAGAGCCATCTGCAGATCTCCTGCCCCATTATCACTACTGCTTGGGCTAAAGAAAAGAAAGGATTAGAAGGGATGGGTTTTGCCCACTATTGGAAGGAATGGAAGAGAATAAGGGCTCGATGATACGTATATAATCAGGGAGAGTTTCTTGAAAGCCAGCTATCCCGATCAAAGTAATAGATATCCCTCGATCAGAAAGAGTAGGTGAATAGCTCGCGTGAGAGCGTATCCTGATGATCGGTATCGTGACGATGTGGCTCGTTTTCACGCAAAAGTAGGATTCTGGTGAGAAACCCCCTTGGTTGAGTAGATATTGGTTCCCCTGTTTCTGGAATCGGTGAAGCTCCATCGAACATGTGCATCTCCCAAGGTCGGTCTTGTTGCATCTCCCCTACCATTATCAAGAAATACTAATGGGAGGCTTGATAAGTCTTACCACCCGGCTATACCAGACTCTCGTATCTTGATAAGTCTTACCACCCGGTTGGGGAATCGGAGAACAAACCTTTATCATTATTTAGGGATAGTTTACACCGCCTACCAAGAAGGGATAGTCTCTTAAAAGCCAGCTATCCCAATCGTCGATTCCCCGTCTCCCCGGCCCTTTCCACCCTTATGAAATAATAGGGGTTCGTGTTCGATCATATACGGGTCATTCATAGCTCTTCTATACCGCCGGCTAGAAACGGGATTCCAGTTTCTCGGGAACAGGGACGGCCTACTGGTAAAAGGGAAGAGGGAGATTGGACTGATTCTGGTGAAGGCGAATCTGGTAAAAGCGCCTTCTCGTGAAAAAAGAGGTATTCGTCGAGGAGCGAGTCCGCCGGGGAGGAGAAAGGGGCAAGTATCGGGAGAAATAGTGAGCAATATTCCATGGGACTTTATAGTGTCTCTCCCATCAGCAATATTCTAGAAAGGGGGAGTTTCTCTCATCAGAAAAAGGAGACTCGTTGATACGTATGAAATAGAACCAGATTCTGCCCCGGCATGTCTCCTACTAAACGGCACGTCTCTTATCGGATGGAAAAGGGGCCCTATTATTCTCATTTCGATAGATTGGTCTCAGCCTTTCCATCTCCAATCAGCTAGATAATAGAATTTGAGGTATATATTCTCCAGCCCTATAGAAATAGAGAGAAGGATGGTCGCTAAAAGCCTCGAATCATTATATAGATAGGCCCCTATTCATTTCAAATCAATAGATTGAGAAAGCGGCCCGTATCTGCCTCGGGAGAGGGTTCTATTGAAGGCGGCTATCGAGTAAATAACGATATTTTAGGCAGCTACCTCGGTAGGGATTAGGTTTCTTTTCAAAGCGATGGGCCGATTGTTTAGTTTCTCAATAAAGGGATAGGTTGAGCGCATATGAATTTCTTGCTATATAATAAACAGGGCTCTATTAATAAACCCCTCCGTCCTACCCATACCTAGTTCATTATTGATAAGAAAATTCCCTTTAATAAGAAACAGTAGGGCGCCCCAATCCGGAGTCGAGACTGCTCAATTTGCTTTAATGAGAAGGGGATGGGTGGATTCATATGCGCTTGGGCCCTACTATTCCAATAAGGGGGGATGGGTTAAACTTAGTGAACTGGTCCCGGATCAATTGCACCTGGATATGGATCCGTTAGAACTGCACCCGCTACTCATAGCTTCACAGATCCGGGCATGGAACCGAATCTGCTCGCTATGGAGCCGGATCCACGGCTTTGACCCCGGCTACTGGATCCCTTGCTGGTGTAAGTAACGGGACTTTGAAATGGAAGGGAAGGTGAGATAAGGGTCAAACTCTTACTAATAAGCGCTCTGCTCTTGCTTACTCTGACGCTGCTAGCCCAGATGCTGGTAAGATTCGATCAACAGGCGAAACAACTGCCTCAACGGATTAGAGCATAGGCCCTGGATATTTATATATGTATTTGGGCGAAGCACTGCCTCCACGGGATCAAACGATTCGAGGTCAATGACTTCCTGTGCTCCTGCCGACTCAGATGCTACTGAAGATTCTATAGCCCGTACAGGCGTATGGTACTGTTACCGGTGCTTTTACCATCTCAGCAGCTACCTCAACCCCTGTTACCGGCTATCGACCCGGTCGGCACAAGCTGATGAATATCGTTTGCCTCTTCCTCGGCCGGTTGAGTCACTTTTTCATATATGTCCAACGGAAAAAAGTAGAGTTGTTGACGACCCTCCCTCCTCAAAATGGGTTGAGTCGCTTTTGCTGCTATATCCAACAGAAAAATGGCAACTTGAAAAAGATGCTTATCAGTGAGAATGGCTTGAGTCGCTTTTCCAGCTATATGCAACAGAAGAATGGCGACTTGAATCATCGGCTTTAGAGTGAGAATCTGTAACGTCGCTTTTCCCGGGGTTTCTGGAAATTGGGCAACTAACAACTCTTGATTCTCAACCTTCGAGGGATACTATTTTATACCTATTAACAACACAGATACTGGATTAGATTGGATAGATAGATTGAAAGGGAATTGATTCGGATTGGATAGATTGAAGGGGAATAGAAAAGGGAGGCCAATTTGGTAAATTAGAGGCCAATCCGGTAATTAGAGGCCAATCTAGTAATTAGGGCCTACTTCCATTCCCTTTCCTTCTATTGATTCGGCCGATCTGGTCAATTTAGGCCAATCTGGTTGAAAAGGGACTCTTTACCACGAATAGGCCGACCAAGCGCTCGAACCAGAGATTCTCTCACCCTTCTAGTGTGACATATTACCGGTGATAGAGTAGAGCAGGAAGTAATCATTACTGCTAGATATGAGTGATGCGGGAATAGACTACATTTCTACTCGGTCATCCATAGGTATTACAAAGACATACCCATACTAGGTGTAGGGGTGTGGGCAGTGGGAGATGGCTAGAAGATGTCATATACATGTTAGAGCGGCTCAAGGTTGGAGCAACTGGGACATGGGATAGCTTGGTACACTAGTATGAGGACGTAATACTACTAGCTAGGATCTGGGAGTCAGATTATGGGTAGAGAGTGATAGGTGCAAACACACAAGGAGCTCTAGAGGTTTCCATACCAGGTGAGCCTACAAGAGGGGTAACTATTGGGGCTAGAGGTGGTCAAGTGGGATTTATAGACTCTCTCCATAGACTATATGATAGATAGACTGATGGGTAGGATCTAATGAGGAGGAGTCACCTTCCGTAGCATGGTTAGACTAATGAGAGAGGATCCTAACTAACTGGATGTAGACCAAGGTCAAAAATGAGAATTGTATGATCCTATCTCCTAGTGGTAACCTATCCTATCCCCAGAAACGAGTGGTTTGCTCCATCATCCATACCCATGCCCGGGCTCTTACCCCCGTACCAGTTACGAATGAAAAGTCCATTAGCTTCCAACCAAAGTTTCATCCCATTCGAGTTTTTCCCCTCGCGCCTATACTTTGCTCATTAGGCACATACCCGGGCCCCCGAACCAGAATTTTGTCGCTTCCCATCCTTTGCATACTCCTTCCGATAGAATTCCTGCGGATCAAAAGCGCCGGGAGCAGCCTTCCTAGAGATTGTAAAGGTGGGGGTACCCATCAGACCCCTCATTATCCCCCCTAAAGCAGTACCGCTTCGCGAGATCGTACCCAAGTGTATTCAAGCCAAAGCAATATAGGAATGGCCTGTGGGTAGGGCCTCCAGGTAGGCGTATGAGTCCCAATCCCAAAAGCTATTCCCTATGTCCCGGTACAGGTCGTGTCGGTGGTCCCCATTGTGGTAGCAAAAACAACAAAAGTACTGATAGCGATCCTAGTAGCCCTAGTTACGGTAGTCACAATATCTCCCGTGTTACTAGTATCTCCCTACCCTGCAGAGTGGAAGTTAGCTATGCAACTACCCAATCCTTCCTCATAAAGATAGCAGTTCCTATCTCCCCCTCTGCAGTTAGTTCACGCTCAATCGAGATTATTGGTGGGGAAGCACTGAGTCCTCGACATCAATCAACTAGATCCAATATGTTATTTCCCATTACTATCCAATAGTCAATATCCAATACAAGAATGGGTTAGGTGCCACCCGACTTCCGAATAGACACCAGCTACAACCGAATAGACTAAAGCACTAGAAATGCGAAGATATAGGAATTGACGAGATGCTCACTAGTGAGTAATAGCTATAGAATCTAGGCAGGCAAGAGCCGCCGTAATAGGGAGTTTGGCCATTCAAATCGAACATGACTTCGATGAATCGGATGACTAATATTAGGTTCCATAAGTTGCTTCAGCAACCCGGGGATTGGGCAAATGTGACGAGTGCATCGGTCGCTTGACTAACCGGATAATAGCTTATGAGCAGATACAAGCGTCAGGGGGCATGTTGACTCCAGCCATCGGGACGGGTATCTCTAAGAGGCAATTGGCGGGAGTATCTCGGTCTATACTAGACGGATCTTTCAAATTTTCACAAGCTCGCAAAATGAATTCATAAACTTCATTCTCTCTCCCATCACGCGCCGTCCAAATCCCGGGACTTGCCAACCAACAGAATCTCCATCCCTCAAGTTGCTGGAGTAAAATGTATGCATGGAGTTGTACCTCGATTACAATAAAACCTATTTTGGACGCCCAACTAGTAGTGGGTCTATTAGGCCGGTTCGAACCCATACCATATCGGTTATTCCTTAGAGTCGAGTGCATGCCTCAATCTATAGAGAAATACTCCGCAGATGTTCAATGCCATAATTCATTTCTTGATTTCCAATAAGGCAGCCTATTATCGATATTCTGGTAATCGGAAATCTAATACATCATCCCACTTCGTCCATTGGTTGAGTTTCAAGCCCCAAAGGATATCGTTCAATCCCTCACCATTAGGTTCTTGAAATATTTCCATCCAACTCCGTCTCACTCAACGGCCTGTTTATGGCGGGCTCTATAAGCCCATTCTCATCATTCACAACCCCCAACGGATAATCCCCGATCAAGGGTCAAACTCCTAGTCTATTGGTCATGTTTCAAAGCCCTAAACCGTATCGGTTATTCCTTAGAATATTCAAGTGCGTGCCTGGAATGGAATAACCATTTCGCAGATGTTGCAATGCCAGGCGGGGTCGGGCTCCCTAGCGGCAATTCTAGCGGAGTCGAGCCTCCCAGTGGCAAGTATTGGGAGAGTTGCAACCAACCCCACCAGCAACATCGACATATTCTATCCCAAACTAAGTGAGGGGAAGGGGGGCGGGCCCCTATTTCTTCTGTATTAAGAGATCGAGAAAGCCGCCTCCGGTATTCACTACACAAGACGTTCTATCTTACCATCAATGAGAAAACCCCAACTATGTGTCTATTCATCAAGTCGCAAAGCCCCAAACCATATCGGTTATTCCTTTAGATTTCGAGTGCATGCCAGAGAGAGATATTTCGCGGATGTTGCAATGCCAGGGGATCGAGCTTTTGAGGTCGAGCTTCCTAAGTAGAGGGGTTTTATGCGTATCTAATATACCAATAAGATCTCTCTTCTATCAGTTTCTTTGAGGGAGGATATGCCCATCTATCTATCCATAGCGGAGAGAAGGGTTATTCTCTATACGTATGGATAGCGGTGGAACGGAACCAATAGATGCGGGCGGGGAGAAGGGACGGACGGGAATGGAACCTACAATATCACTCACTCACCTTTGTGAAATCGAAATCGCGGATCTAGCTCGCACTGTTTTTCTCCACCGAACGGGGCGAGAAGCATACCCGATTATTGGGTAACTACGATTATTGGGTAACTGAATAAGCTGATCGATCTCCCGCCTTAATATGATAGAGCTCGAGAGACTCCCCCTTGAGTAATAATGAGTGGGGCGATGGCTACCCAACGACATCATAGGGCTCACGGAACCAACCATGTGATCTGACACCTCAAATGGGAATAATAGGGGTGTGCGATCATCATTGGTGGAACAGGAATCCCAACGTTATGAACTGGGGATAGATGGAGGGGTGGGTGCAGCTATGCAGCTGGAATCTAGTGACTATTCCCAGCCAGCCTTTCCATCTTGTCCCGAGGACTCGTTATATATGGAAAAGGGGCTCGCTATTCCTTCCGCATCGATATTGATACCCTAGCTCAGATAATAATACGGGCTTAAATAATAATGGTTCCGAATGTGGGAAAACCCTCAAGCCGACCGGGGAGCAATGAAGCAGGGGAGCGGGTACCAGTATCGGAAGATGGGAGCAACTGATTGCCTTCTCCGTTTGGGGTTTATCGTGACGTATTGGTGCGCCAAGCCTAGCAGCGCCGCTGGCTCGATTAGAAAAGCCACCCACCGCTGCTAATGCCAAGTGATAGGATCACTCCATCGGAGTCGAAGGAAGTCCATTTATGGTACTAGTATTCCCTCCCGTTCCTCCCGAGTGGAATCGAGGGCATGTCTGACTATATAGAGCTTGGGCTTCTATGCTAGCAATACATAGATCGGCTTTCAAGGTGCTATTCCTCTCTTGTCTCAGGTGTTGGAGGGGCGCTTTAGGACTTAATGCCGTGTTGATATCCAAATGATGCTTCCTCGACTATCAGGATCTCTATATGGAGCAGCTTTATAGAAGCATACTTTATCAGAGATGCAATACCGATGGGGGGATAGGAAGGTAGGCAGTGTCTGTCTCTATATCAAGAAGACCTTTATCATCAGTGAGCTCGCTCTATATGGAGAGGCTTCGTTTCTGAAGAAGGAACTGGAAAAGTTTGCTATTCTTATTCGAGAGCGCTCCTCTATATGAAAACCCCCTTACTCATAAGTTGAATCAATAGAATCGAACTGATGGATTAGTGAAAGAAGGCCCTATTCTTATTATTATTCAAGGTCGAGCTCTTCATTCTCTATTTACTGATCCGAATACGTATTAACAACCTTTCAGAATCCCTAACCTTCCAAATAAACCTCTACCAGAAGGCAGTCTACAATTCCCTCCCTCTGGGATCCATTACTCCCCGATCAACTAGTTCATGACTCTCTGATCAACTAGACCACGATTATGAATTGATAAAGATAGAAAACCTAACCACGTGGGGATCTATATCCTAGCTACGTGGGGCGGTAGGGGTAGGCGAGACTAAATAGCCTATAGCTCTTAGTAGCTGCTACTGGGGCCTTCACCAACCCATTCAATAAAGAAGTTGTTGGGGAGGGATCAATAAAGGGAATCACGAATCCCCGATTACGTTAAACCTATCCATTTGGACAAGCGAATCGATCAATAGAAAGATCCCCTATTCTCATTTGAGTGAGGGCCACGGAACCATTCGGTTCTATTTAGAGGCCACCAACCGGCCATTCGGGTCATTATCTACCTATTAGGATCGAGGCCATTCCCTTTCCAATCCGGGCACTAAAAGAGAGATTTCTTTCTTGAAAAGCCACCAACCGGGCCCCACTATTACAATACGGAGGAATCAGGTCATTTTCTACCTATTGAGATGGGTCATTATGTAGCATTCTGGAGGGAGAGTACTCTATTTCCAATGAGCTCATTATCCACCCACTCTGCTCTTAATCATCCATTCCCTCATAGAAGAGTCTGATCGGGGAGTAGGCAAGGGGCCACTAATGGAATGGGGTTTCATGATAGTGGAAGAGATCAGTTCCCAACTCGATCCCAACCGTCTCTCTTTCAGTAATAAATGGTTGTTGCTACGTATCGCTGTTGAGGAAGAAGAAGGGGCATCCGTATCGAAGTGCTAAGGTTCAGGTTGCAGCAGTTCGTTCCCCTTGAATAATAATAGTAGGGCTCCGGCGCCGAGGTAGTACGCAATAGTGGGAGTGGCAGCCCCCTTGAATAATGAGAAGTGGCAAATACCACGCAATTGAATGCACTCTCAATAAACAAATATTTCCCCCCTATTATTATCCAAGCCCTATTATTATAGGAGGCGGGGAAGAAGCTTTTTCGGACTGGGGAGACGAAACAACTGGCCCTATCTATTCCAAGCGCATCACCTTTATATGGAAAAGGGGCCCACCCCAAGAAGCCTAGGCCTACTACCTACTGTTTCTCTCCCGTCACCACTCATTTCTGCCCGTCACCGTTCATTCCATCTAGGTGTTTCATTTCCGGTTCCAACCAACTGTTTCATTTTCGGATAGGGAAGAGATTCCGTCTGCTCATTTCAATTCCCGCTCATTCCAATTAATATAGGGATAGGGGTTAGCGCCTGAAATAATAGGAGTGGGGCTGGCCGGTTGGATAGGGCAAGCCACTCGATTGCATTTGTTCTGTCCCCGGGGTTCGCTTCTCTCTGCCGATCCAGCTAATTCTCGATATCAAGCTTTTCATTCAATAGCAGCTATTCCTCGACTTTTCTTCTTTATGGACTAGTGGTGGCTCTCCCCCCTTTTCCCAATCCAATCCCGATGTTTCTGACATATCCCCGAATCAATCAGGAAACAATCCTTCTTATCATTCAAGGTCGGGGTTCTATTCTCGAGAAAGGAGAAGGAGCAAGGGATAGTTCGATTGATTGCCCCGGGCTTTGAATAAGCGCTATCCCCAATTTGAATAGTGGGTAATGAATGGATGAAGCTCTCGTTTGATATCGATTAATAGAATCTAGTCCCTCAATCCATAGTAGGCGGCTATCTCCTCTCGTAGTTCTGTTCTGCCCCCCCGGAGATAGCGCTATCCCCCCCGCCCCACTATTGAATGATTAGGGAGATCCTCTAATATCTAATGAATAGCTCCCCCAATCCATTAGGTTGTTAATACGTGGATGATAATGGTATAAGAAGAAAGGAATAGTGATATTGGTTGGCCTCAATCCTTCTTTTATTACTCCGGATGGGGAGATTGGATTGGGTTGGATAGGGCGAGTGAGTAACTATCCGCTGGATCGGGCAGTAGGAGCAATCCCTCTATTTCAGGTTGTTGATACTACGATAGTTGGCCATTGCCGAACCAATCCCCCCTTCCCATGCAACCGATGCGTCCCAATCCCCGGATCTATCCCATCGCTTTACTTCAGGTTGGGATCTATTGGGAGGTGGATTTGGGTACAGCTGCCCCTTATTATGAGTAGGGTCGAGACTCTTCTTATTATTCCAATCTCCCCCGATTCTTATTATTGCAATCCAACAGACTATTGAGATTATTCGACCCCGACTCTATTAGTTCCCCTATCCGCGGGGTTTCTTAGAAGTAGGGCACTTTGATTATTATCTCTTTCAGCTTCTTATTGAATACGAGTCGATACGGAATAATAATTGGGTGGGGGATTCTATTCAATTGATGGGATCGAATCAAGGCAATGAGTTTTTGTCTTAGATTCGAGTACCGGATCCCACTAATCCTCGCCATCCCTCAACAAGAGAAGCATATCTTTTCTAACCTCGAGTAAAGCCCTGATAGAGGAGCCGTAGCTATTTGCTAGCGATAAAGCGGCCCGGGGCCGGGCCGATGGTTTGATGAACCAGCGGAGCTTATTGGAGGGGCATCATTGGGTTCGCTTCAGGCTGGGATGAGCAAAAGCCCTCGGGCCACCGCCCACTGGAAGAGTTTGCTTGGAGGGCCCGCCTCAGGGAATAGTAACTAAGGGAAAAGATGCTATTACCACACCCATCCCTTGTTTCGATAGGGATTGATAAACTGAACCTTTGGTTCCTTTCCCTGTGATTGATAAACTGATGATTGGGGGATGCCGGGGAGGGATGGGAATTGATTGTTTGTTTGAGGGGATAGGGGGTTAATGGAATGAAACAACTACTATACCCTAGTAACGGGAAACCAGTGGAAAAGGGGGAACTATTATTCCGATTTGCCTTCCCCCGGGTCATTGATTCATCCCAAAAGGCGTAGATTCTTCATAATTGCCCCGCTGCCCCTTCTGTTCCCATCCCTGTCCATGCGTGTGCCTCTACCGGTGATGCTGCTTTTGGCGTTGCTTCCACTGATGCCTGTGGTTATGGACCTCTATCTGGGCAAGGTGATAGCTCAGATACTGGTGCTACCGTCGATACGGTCCTAATAATCCCTATAGCAGTAGGGTGCCTGGACCCATTTGGATTGAGCTCCTACGCCCGCGTTGACTTGGCCAATTACTTGGTCAATGAATCCCGCATCTGGCTCTGGAATTGGATGTGAACCTATAGGCTCCGGAACCATCACCCTTTCATTTGCAGACGTAGCGGAAGAAATTCCCCCATTCCCACCGTCAGGCGCAGGAAAAGCGATCATCCTTTCATCACTCACCCGGCCAATGACCGAACTGGAGCCTGGAAGAATCATTAGAAGCACGTACCGGACACCCATTGTCGTCCGCTGGCGGCCACTTGTCACAAAAAGAATGAGCACGCCTATCATATTACGGCCGGTGATGATCTGGTCTATCCCTACTAGCACGTCTCACAGCTGCAGGCGGTCGATGATCATCCACACTGCTAGCGACTCGGATATCGTAAGTATTGGTTACAGTCGTTGGTCCATTGGCATAATAGACGGAACTAAGGGGAGGAGGCGAATCAATAACAACCTCACGGCCGGGACAATAATCTGCTACGAGAAACGGCGCACTAGGGACCATATCCCAACAGAGACGCGTGGCGGAAACCAGACCAGCACCGAAAGCATAGCGTTATCGATCAAGAACCATGGGGGGGAGAAGCGTGGCGGGTACAGTAACTATTGGGAGGGAGGGGCGTCGGGAACAGCAGAAACGAGAATAGGGTGAGTTTCGAATAGGAAGAACGAGAAGTTGGGAACAATCATACGGATTTGGACGTCACCCCGAACCATGTTACAAGTAGTCGTCTCGTCTCATCGTAGGCAAGGAACCCCAAGCTCCTTCGGTGGTAGTCGTCCCATATAATGGAGTAAGCATCCGCCATTCGGGAAGGGCGGCGGAAAAGCTAGCCATAGGAGCCATCATCATGCCCGTCTCTCTTCCCCATCCATCTCATGCCTTTTCCACCCTTGCTCCTGGCTCAGATGCCGACTCTAATGCTGCTTCCTTTCCCGCGGCTGGCGGATCTGTTTCTGGAATAGTGAAGGGAAGGAGAGCTCCACACGTGGTAAGCCCGCGATTCATAGCCTCCTCCGAGGTAAGTCTCGCCCTTATTCCAGCCTTGATGAGGTGAGCTCTGCCCGTTCGCTATGGACAGTTCATTTGCTACAGACAGGCTCAATCGTATCGGGAGTGGGATCTTTGGGGTCTCTTTTCGCGTGTGGTATGAACTGGGAATTACAGTGGACTCTTCGGTTACTCCTTTTCATCAGGAGTGAACGGATGACCACTTATGCTTAGTATTACCAATAGACGGAAGACCACTCTTGTTTGCGTGCACGATTCTCCCTGGCCTTGGCGGTCTTCCATGTGTGTGCTTCGGGGTGTCTCCCTTCCTTTTTACTTCTCAGCTCGCCGGCCTCCCCCGCTGGTAGGGAGGGTTACGGACCAGAAGTTGACCAAGCTGTAGTAGGTTCCCCGGTCCCAGTTGGAGATTCAATGGCAGATTCAGTTGACTCCACTGACACGGAAGTTCGATAGCGAGAGCGAGACCCGCCATGGTTTGATGGGATCGGAATACAAAGACATTTGACCGAGTTACAGAGTGTTTAGCGGATGCAGTTACGGATCGGGATTGAGTTGTTTCAGATTATCCAGTGACATAGGTGTTCTAACCAAGTGCAAAAGTGCTTTTGCCTAATGGCTAAGTAATGGCTGCTGCTGGCTCCACATCCGGCTCTGAAGCCTCCCCCTGTCCTCCTGCTACTCAAACCCCAATCGAGTCAGCTAGTCTTTCGACTGTATCTGGAAGAGATGCTGATGGCTTTGTTGCTCCTATCCCTGCCTTCGATGCTCTCTCTCGATCAATCGGGTGAAAAGCTGGCTCAGTTGCTTACTCCCTTGCCTCTGGCCCAGCCGGCTCTGCTCCCGCTGTTGGTGGATCGACTCCAATTGCTTCCGAATCTCGGTCTCTTGGCCGTATTACTAATTACTCAATTCCTAATAAGTATACGGGTTCTCGTTCCGTGCCCATTTGCTCCCCAGACGCATAGCACACCCCCGCTTTCCCCTCCGCATGGACCCGGGAACTCCTCCGCCCGGACGCAGGGTGCCTTCCCTTATCGGAATGTCAGTCTGGTTTCTGATCTCAATCCGGAACTGGTAAATCTACTATTGATGGATGGAATGAAACTGGGCGGGAGGGTGCTGGGCAAGATGGCGCTTAGACTCAGTCAATAGAGTAAACTGCTGGGACTAGCACTGGATCTGGATCATATGCTGGTGGATCTGCTATTGGTGGCACATGGTCCCTAACTGGATATGGAACTGGTCATGGCCCTCGAATAGGCGTGGGATCTATAGGCTCTAGATATCCAACAAATGGATCTGTCTCTCCAATGAATGGAATTGAATCTAGCACTGGGATGAATCAATGACCCGGGGGAAGGCAAATCGGAATAATAGTTCCCCCTTTTCCACTGGTTTCCCGTTACTAGGGTATAGTAGTTGTTTCATTCCATTAACCCC
>Ga0115848_100320_pt1 | contig 17717 bp, 22 predicted proteins | sample InSIn3gowninarea_FD_83862 | JGI IMG/M metagenome (GOLD analysis project Ga0115848, IMG submission 83862) | reverse complement strand
TCAATTCTGAACGATTATATCAATTATATTCAGCAGTGTTTACATTCACCTTTCTCATTTCTCGAGCCGGAGGAGTCGTTGAAGGGCTTGGTGTACCCTTCCTTCTTTGGATGGAATTGCGCTTTTCCCTTGTCTTTTTGATGCTGATTTTTCTGATTTGAATCAGATCTATGACTTTTATTGTGGCTACCATCATGCACAGCAAGTGCATGCGCTTTTGGAGATTTGATTTTCCCCATGCCAATGAGTTTATCTTGCTCAAAAATAAGGGACTCCATAAATTCTTTGAGAGAAGGCATGGTGTAGGATTTACCTGTTGCGAGCCTTACTGAATGAAATGTAGATACAAAGACGGAGTATTCTGGTCCGAGCTTTGACATAATAGAGAGAACTTGGCGACTCTCCTCTTTGGATTTGTCAATTCCACAACCCTTGAGTTGCAGCAATAGATCAGTATATTTGGTGAAGAAGTCTTGAATTCTGTCATAGTTCCGTGGATCCAATGAAAGCAGCTCAACTTCGAGCAGATGTCCTTTCATCTCATCCTGTATGCCGTAGAGATCTTCAACCTTTTTCCAAATCTCATTGGGAGTATTGCATGCAGATAAATGAAACTGCAACTCTGGAGAGATGCACATGCATATGGATCCGTGGGCCTCATCCATACGGTTGAGGTACTTGGATTTCTCTATGGCTGAAGTGGGTTCCACTTCTGTAGCCATGGTAATCCTGTACAACCCTTTATGACGAAGGTATCGAGCCATTTGCTCCTTCCATTCGTGATAGTTGTACGGTGTTAAGATCGATGCTTTGGGAAACTCCATTTTTCTGTCGATCTTCGATCTCCAAGCTGTAATGCCTGCAAAATAAAATATTGGTGCGCCTTTTATCTAGCAACCTGTGGGCTCTGATACCATGTAAATGTGTTAGAAAACCTGCACAGATGAATCTAGCTAGTAAAGGTTGAACACACAACTTTGCAGAGCAAAAACATTGAAAGAAAATCGAAAGAAGAAAAGAATTGTTCATTCGGAAAATATGTTACAATGCTCAATATATAGCATTACTGGGTGAAGATCCCAAGGTAATGACTAGTGGTGATCAATGAGAAGACTCAACACCTACAACAAGTTCCGGAGATAACTAGTCAGTTGCGGAGTTAAAGAAGGAGCAAATCAAGGAGTAAATCATGCAAAAGGAATTTTGCATGCAATCTCATGCTCTAACTAAAAGTCCGCATGTAGATGTGTAGTAGTTCAATCATGCAAAAGGAATCTTGCATGCAGTTCCATGCTCTGACTAAGAGTCTGCATGTAGGTGTGTGGTAGTTCCAACACCTTCCACCTGATCATGGCCGCACTCTCAATATTCCCGAACTCTCCGAGTCCGCGCAAACACATGGCCCTCCACACATTGAAAGAATTATTGAAAATCTGAAGCATTCGGCCAGCAGCGTTCCTCCCATCTCGTTCATCGTTGCAGATGGCAACTACTCTATTTTTATGCAGCAGATCGTCCAGAAATATGGGATTCCTTGGGTTGCTTTCTGGACACCGAGTGCTTGCGGTTTCTCTGCGTATTTCCATATGCCTTTGCTCATGGATGAAGGTTGCATTCCCACCAAAGGTATGCTTAGAGAAAGGGGTAATTAACTTTTTATTTTTTTATTTTTTTTAAATAGATATAGTTACACATTACCTTTCACACTAAATTGTAGAATAAATCTCTCCTCAAATATAAAAATTTATTAAATATTTTATTGAATTTAATTTATGTTGTTAAAGAAAAAGAACTTTTATCTCTTTATTAAAATTAAAATTTCATTATATTTAATTTTTTAATAAAAAATTAATCTTTACTGTTTTTTTTACTCTGTATTGTTTAAGAGAAAAATGTCATCTTTATTACGATCTGAACTATAATGTTTGAACAGACGAGAAAGATATTCACGATCAATCCAAGGGCAAACTCATCTCTTGTATCCCGGGATTGACAGCACTGCGCCTCAAAGATCTGCCCAGCTACCTGACAGGACCAGACTCCTCCGAATTTATGTTTCAATACTTCTTAAACGCCGGAAAGAGCACGCACCAGGCTTCACTAATTTTGGTTAATAGTTTCGACGATTTAGAAGGGCCAGTGTTGAGGCACCTCAACAATAAATTGTCAGGAAAAGTACTCTCTGTCGGTCCTCTTTTACAGTCGGCAGGGGATACAACAGTAAACACCAACATATGGAAAGAAGAAATTCAGTGCCTTGAATGGCTGGACGAACAGAGAGTATCATCTGTAGTGTATGTATCCTTTGGGAGTATTACAGTTCTATCGGACGAGCAGTTGGCAGAGTTTGCATGGGGATTGGAGGCGAGCAATCAACCCTTCTTGTGGGTTATTCGACCGGACCTCGTTCAGGGGCAGTCGGCTGTGCTGCCTCGCGATTTCATTGAGAGAAGCAAGGACCGTGGCTTCTTTGTTACTTGGGCACCGCAATATAAAGTGCTGTCTCACCCATCCGTGGGTGGATTTTTGACACACAGCGGATGGAACTCCACTGTGGAGAGTATATGCGCGGGAGTTCCCATGATCTGCTGGCCCTTCTTTTGCGAGCAGCAGACAAACAGAAGGTTTGTTGATCATATTTGGAAGATCGGATTCGAGATGCCCGAGGAGGTGTCCAGAGAAAGCGTGGAGGCATTGGTGAGGAGACTGATGAATCCCGACGATGAGGAAGTAGAGATGATTAGGAAAAACATATTGGAGCTGAGAGATAGCGCAACTCTAGCATGCCAGGTTGGAGGATCTTCTTACAACAACATGAAGAATTTTTTTCACCAGATATTGCAGGAAGCGTCATCATAATTCCGATTTGGAACTTCTTCTTGAAAAAAAGAAGAACCCAAAAAAAACCGATTTGGAAATATGCTTCCATTAGTTGTAGGTTGTAATGAAGAATCCAGAAAAATAGACAGGACTAGATTGATTTGACAGTTTGAACCTTATTTTATTTCTCCGGGTTATCAGGAAATGAAATGAAACCAAACCCAGTTTTATGATTTAGTAGGGACTCGCTGGTCCGCCGTCCCATGTCAAGTTCTTTCCCACCCCGACTGATCCCTTTCAAAGGTGAATGTAAACACTGCTGAATATAATTGATATAATCGTTCAGAATTGAACCTTGTTAAGCCGGCTCCTTTGCATGTTATCAGGCTATGTATATGCCAAGTATTTGACGTCCCAGGTAAGGTGTTTTAAGAATTATTTAATGGTCAATTCCGAAAACTTGTTGGCAAAGTTTTTTTGAAACATGGATTTCATAAATTTGACTTGACTCGATGCCCAAGCATTTAAATTACTCGTCAGAAATTCTTGTGGTTGGATGTAGAGGAGGGTTGAGACGAAAAAGGAAACTGGATATTGACCCTAACATGTTTGGACATTTTTAGGTTCACACTAACCGGAGGTTGGATATAAGTTCTTATTTTCTTGATGGTTTTGAAGCGCAAAAGAAGGATCTTGCATAAAAAGCGGATGTTATTAAGTCTCTAAATGTAACACAAACAAAACTATTTATGGTTAATCTCCTTGATACACACAATTCTGTTATCTCTTAGTCAATGCTAAAAGAGAAATTATTGGTGAGAAATAATGAAATAGATTTTGAATTTAAATGTACATAGTACAAAATAATGTTATCTTAACTTTTTGAAGCTTTGTATATATATTATCATCTTTTCAAATTGGATTTCACGAATGCATTGATTCAAAGTTGTTAAAACTTTTCCTTTCTAAATGAGAAGAATCAGTGCTATTCTTAATCGACTAAACAAATGACTAACCGAAAAATGGATTAGCGATCCATTTACAAATCCGCAACAGTGTCATAAATTTCTTTGAATATATTTGCATCCAATTCCAACCATTTAACACTTTTTCTCTTTTCCTCCAGTGACTTGATGAGGTTAAAGTCCCCTCCCATGAGCAACAAAGAGTCACATGCCCATTTGCTTGGCCGGCCTATTTCGACTGCTATACTCTATGTTCCAACCCAACATTTGGAGTCTAGGGATGCTACTAGTTCACTCGAGCATTTTTTCTTGTATCATGATTATTGTTGATTGGTATTGGTAGATTATACTATTCAAAAGCTTCTATTTTCTTTTGCAGTTGAGGCTTCTCATATTCTAAAATATAATTCATTGCACAATGGGAAGGGAAGGGGGTGGAGAATGGCCAACCTGGATGAAAAAATGGTTCTTAAAAGCACACCTTGAGGAGAATGATGATAGCTCGAGAATCTCATCAAAGAAGGTAACAAGCATGAGATAGCTTGAGAACCTCATCAAAGAAGGTAACAAGCTTGAGGTAAGAAGTATCTCGTAATAGGTATAAAATGTTCTTAGGGAAAGAATATTTAGAATATTTCATCCAAATATGAATCACTTTAAAGCTAGGTAGTAAAGAAATGAATGATACATATTTATTGTGTATCATTTTCTAATTTAAATAATAGAGATAATATAACTTATAGGATAAAACCCAAGTTTAAGAAACCCTTACAGACATTGTGCTCATTTGTCAAAATGAACTAGAACACAGAAACTATAAAAAAAAATATTATATATATGAAATTAGTGAGAATAGTTATAGATATGAATGATGGATTTTTTCATGATACTTAACTTTAACTTTAACACAATTGAATGGTACATTTATATATTTTTAAATATTAGAAATAAGAAATATCATTAACTAATGTTTAAATAGTATATGTTTTTAAATATTGAAAATATACTTGCACCCACCAGTCTCTTTAACGGGCTGGTAGAGTGTGATATTAATCGAAAGTTTGCTAAGTCGGACGAATACGATTGATAGCTACTTCCATGACACAAGTGTAGTGCATGGATGGATTTGTTTATGCAGCTCAACTGTATATGCCTGCAAAATACTTTCAATTAATTTTTTGTTTTTGGTTCATGGACGTATCCCTTGAATATATTAAACCATTTATGCATTTTTTTCATAATGTTAATTTATTTTTATATTAAAATACATTTTAAACCATTTAAATTCGCAAAATTCCAAGTTAAATGACAAAAACTTCAAATAATTAAATACTACTCCTTTAGATATATAACTTGTACCCCAACCCATCATGATTAGTTTGAACTTCAATTTCAATTAACTATTTTTTAATTGAACAGAGGAGGTTCTGCTTTTAAGACGGGACAACTTTTACAGCCTACCGTGATTAGTTTAAACTTCGATTTCAACCCTTTAGCAGAGAAACGTGTAGCAGGTTTAACAATATATAAGTTATTTAAATTTAACTGACACGAACTTCATAATAACTCAACGTGATTCATTTAATCTCTGCTTTTAATTAATCATTTTTTATACGGACAACTGATTCCGCGCTCCGGGTGAGACAATTTCATCAATTTAAGAGAAAGTGCAACACGTTTTACCAGATATATGTCAATTAAAAAGAGTTGAAAAGACATTCATAGTGGTCCGAACTGATTGAAAATTTGAATAAAATATAATAGCCTACTCTGTGCGGATTTTTTCTGACTGATATCCAATTATTCCTACCCTATGAGACAGATATGATATATTTGCATTATGTCACAGATATGTTATGTCCCGCCAGAGATTCTAATAATCTTGGGAGATTTTGGCATGTCAGACTGATCTATTTGTATTAGGTCCAATGTGTATTAAACTGATATATTTGTATTAGGTTCATTGTATATTAAAAGTTGACATAAGATTCCAGTCAGGATCGGATCAGAAATTGGCGTTTTGTTTAATTCATATTTCAGGAAGCCATGAAATGGTAAATCCACTGGAATTTGATCGCAAAACGTGGTTTGGAATTTGCGAAAATTTATTTTGTTTGATAAAAACTGAGTTAAAGATGGAATTTTAACTAGGTTAAAAAAAAATCACACATGAAGAACTGTGATCTCTCCTCTCACATTAGATTTATAGTTAAAATAAATCTAGGTTAATCAAAAAAATTGGGTTTTCCTGCCTGATTCAAGAAAAAAAATACATATTACAACATATAATTCACATATTTCAAAATAGCTATATAATCATGCTAATGAAACTTCAACTCTATTTAAAAAATTATCATTAAATTTATATTTCAGGATAACTAGATATAATTATGTTAATAACACTTCAACTTGATTTAGAAAGTTATCATTCAATTCATATTTCAAGAAAACTATATATAGTCATGTTAATGTTAATAAGTCTTGAATCTAAATGAAAAAGTTACCATTAAATTCACAAACAAAAAAAAATTGTAATAGTAGAAAAACCAAATAAGTTGTTTACATATGAAGTTTGTTTGTTTACCTATTGAAGTTTATTTCTAAATATGTAAACAAACTTGAATTTGAATAATAGTTGTTCACCGAGAGTACGTGTTCGGCAAGCCACAACAATGGGGTAGGCTCCTCCGTTGAGACTTGGCGTTGAGCTTATATGTGTGTTATGTGTAGTTTGGCATGTGATTAAAACCCTGCAAAGAGACCCGAAAGTATAATTAGCCTGAAAAATAATGGGGCTACCATGCTAAACTGTGTGAAACTTTTTGACTAAGGCAGGCAACAGGGCGTTAAAGGTTCTCACCTGATCGCAATATTACATCAAATGGCAGGGAAATCATTATTTGAATATTAAATACTAAGTCAATGCCAATGAAATCATCATTTGAATATTAGACAGTCATCAAGATTGCTTGATGACTCTAAACTTTTCTCTGACCATTCAGTCTATATCCAAGATCCAGGGATCACGTACAGTCTTCCTAGCAGCACAGTTAAAAAATCAGGCAGGCAATAATTTGTGGTTGATAAAGATAATGACTTTAAATACATTGCTAAAGAAAAAGTTGCTCAAGGGAATCAAGTAAATCCAATCAAATGATTTTATACATGTGTTAGGCTTCACTTTTCTATTAAAGTCGGTAGTGAGGAAGCAGCTATAAAGCATCGTTGGGCTTGCTATTACGTAAACCCAAGAAGAAAACATAAGGTTAACATATCAACTACTGCTCAGATCACTCATGAGATCAGTCAATATTTATTTATTTTTTAGGAAATTGTTAGTTCAAAGCATACATAACACACATCACTCATGAGATCACTTAATATTTATTTATTTTTTACGAAATTGTTAGTTCAGAGAATACATAACACACAGCGGATTTATACTCAGAGATTTAGATGGCAATAGCAGAGAATAATTCACAGATAGACAAATGGATAAACTACAAGATTACTTAGTCAAAATCAGCGGAATAGATAAAGCAATCACTAGAGAACATAAATCACTTTGCATTACATAACAGGCTTGGGCCTTGGCTTGCTTTCCTTGGCTAGAGAAATTACAAATTTATAGAGGCAGAAGAAGGATGTAGAATCTTGTATGTGATTCAGATGGAGACCTGGAATGATCTAGAAACTACTAATGGTGTAGGAGGATCTAGAATCCTGCATGTGATTCTAGAAACTACAAGCTGTGTAGAAAGATCTAGAATCCTGCATGAATTTGGCTTCACACTTAACATTCTCCCACTTGAAGCCAAATAAGAGTGATCATGTCACACCAAGTCCTACCATGCCTCTACATAACTCATGTTTATTTCGTGGTAAAATCTTAGTGAACATATCAGTAGGATTCCTATCTGTATGGATCTTTTCCAAGGATAATTGTTCTTCCTTCAACACATGCTCGATCAAATGGTACCTTAAGTCAATGTGCTTGGTTTTTTAATGAAATACTGGGTTTTTCTCCAAGTGAATGGCACTCTGGCTATCACAATATAACACATACTTGTCCTACTTTATTCCTATCTCTCCTAGGAATCGCTGCATCCAGAACATCTCTTTACAGGCTTTTTTTGTAGCTATGTACTCTGCTTCTATTGTAGACAGGGCTACTATTCTTTGTAGCCTTGACAGCCAAGATACTGCTGCACCTGCAAATGTATACAAATAACCTGTAGTGGACTTTCTGGTATCCATATCTCCAACCATATCCGCATACATAAATCCCTCAAGCACAATCTCATCATGACCAAAACATAAACAATAATGACTAGTACCCTTGAGATACCTTAAAATCCATTTTACAACTTGCCAATGTTGTTTGCCTAGGTTGGTAAGGAACCTGCTCACTACTCCCACTGAATATGCAATGTCTGGTCTTGTGCATACCATGGCATACATTATGTTGGAAATAATACTAAGAGGGGGGGTGAATCAGTATTCTCAAACAATTTTCAATATACCTTCCAGATTTATACTTTAATTTATTCTTTAGATATTGATCATTATCTTGTATGTCAATTCCATATAATAATGAACAAGAACAAGAAAAACCGACAATCACATCAAAGAACACTAGATATAAGGTGGAAATTCAATGTGGGTGAAAACCACCTGCTGCAATATGTCTCTATTTTCTTTCAATTAGAAACTTCTTTTTAGAATGATTTTGTACTGGTACAGTCCTTTACCAGTACGCAGGCTGCAACCTACAGAAAGCTACAACCCTCACTCATTTTCCAGCTTCTCCTGCAAGGGAGCTACAACCCCCTTAGCTCTTGTACTAGCCAAGATACTAGTACATAGGTGTTGGCCTACTCCTTTTCCTTCAAGGACCACGTTTAATTAATTTTCAAACTGGATCCATCAAATAATCTTCAAGTACATGTGAATCAACCAATCTTCTTTTACAATCAACCAATGAATAATTTCTCAGAATGCAGTAACCAAAACAACTATACCAGGAATATTAACCCAGAACTCTGCAATAATAGATAAAAGGCAGCTAACAAATATTTTAAGAAAGGTCCGCAACTTCACCAATAGAGACCTGCGAATATCCGCAGTTCTTCTTTGTCTGGCCTGCGCAGCTCCGCACATGGTATGTCTGTGCGCTGCGTACCTCCGCACCTGCGCCTTCTGCTGCTTTGCGTACCTTCGCACTGTGCCTTCTGCTGCGCTGCGTACCTCCGCACTGTGCCTTCTGCTGTGCTGCATACCTCCGCACCTACGTCTTCTACTGCGCTGTGTACCTCCGTACTTGCGCCTTCTACTGCGATGCGTACCTCCACACCCGCACTATGTATCGCCTACGGACCTCTGAATAGAGCCAGATTATCAATCCTCTAATGTGTCATAGACTGTCAGATCCACAGATCTGATCATGTGCTAAAGATATCACGACTTATCAATAGATCTGCCTTTACGATTTACAGATTTCACCTTGATATAGATCTTACTTTTCAAAACGATCACCCAAAATTTCAGATCTTAAGATATTCAAATTTCACCACTGACTAGCCAAATGATCTCCTTTCCTTTTTATAGGCAAGCCCTTACTAAAACCATGAAACAAAACCATAGAGAGCTAATAAAAGGGACCCAAAAACCTGGGGCTCAATAATTTAAAATCAATACCACGGACCAAAACCATAGGATCAAGCACGTCAGATAAGATACTGTGAATCAATCATAAAAATTCTCACGTGCCCGCGCTACTTTGCATTGGAGTGAGTGAATTTTAGGTCCGCACCTTTTGAACGGAGTACTTGTGGGTATATCCGCACTTCTTGTTTGGGGCACTTGCAGGTCTGCAACTTTTCTTGGGCTCACCTACAGGTATCTCATATTCTATGATTTTGAGAGCCTAAACCCTTGATCTGTCACTTGAGTGAGTTTCCATCAAGTACAACACCTGTGCCATAGTGGTAAACTTGAATCATAATGCCAACAATCTCCCCCTTTTGACTTGATGGCAACCCCAAGATCCTCAAAGTCATTCTCCCCCTTTGAAATCAAGGGCAAAGGGTTATGCTCCCCCTGAGAACATGCTAAAGTCTTTGCTTTGCTGAGTTGATCATGCTCCTCCTGACTGTAGACCAAATCTGCAAAAGAAATTTTCTTCAAGAAGAACCATGATCCACCATACACCACAAATGACCTTGATAAGAAGAGATAGAGTCATATTAGCAACAATATTCATATCAGCATCCATGTTCTCCTTAAAAACTTTCTCCTTCAAGATATTCTATCATAATGCCAAAAATGCATTATTAGAAGAATATATGCTCCCCCTGAACCTGTGCCATTAGATCTTCGACCAATTCATAAACCAACAAATGTATGTGTATACCCCATATGAAACTCGCGTACAATCAACAATCTCTGAAATAGATAAGATTCAACAATAGGATGATGCATCAACTACCCCATCTTTTGCCTGAGGTATTCAAAGGTCTCACTGGGCAGTGATTTAGTGAGTATATCATCAACTTGTTCCTTAGAATGAACATATTCCAACTTGATCTTTTGTTCAAGCACTTTTTCCCAAAGAAAATGTTATTTAATCGGCATGTGCTTGGTTTTTGAATGCATGACATGATTCTTTGAAATACTGATTGCACTTGTATTATCACAAAAGATGGAGATAGGTGGAGTACAAGTGATTTGCATATCTTGCAATGTTTGCATCATCCAAAGAAGTTGTGTGCAACAAGATGCAACAACCACATACTCTACTTCAGCTGTAGATAAAGCAATTGAACTCTGTTTCTTGTTGAACCAAGATACTAATCTGGAACCCATGAAGAATGCACCTCCACTAGTGTTTTTTCTGTCATCCACGCTTCCGGCCCAATTTGCATCTGTATAAGCATGGAGTGTGAGATCTGTATCTCTAGGATACCATAAGCCATAGTTTTGAGTTCCTTGAAGGTAATTGAAAATTCTCTTAACTGCTCGAAGATGAGTTTCCTTTGGATTTTCCTGAAATCTTCCAACTATTCCCACTGCATGCATGATGTTTGGTCGGGTACCTGTCAAATAAAGTATACTTCCAATCATGGATCTATAGGTTGTTGATGTACTGTTGCTGACTCATCATTTTCACTAAGGTTGCATCCCGTCACCATAGGGGTATGTACTGGTTTCAAATCCTCCATCCCATATTTCTTCAAGATCTGCTTGAGATACTTGGTTTGTGATAGAAAAATACCATCTTTGTTTTTTTGAACTTGCAAACCAAGGAAATATGTGAGCTCACCAAGCATGGAAATTTCAAACTCCTTTTGCATCACCAAGGTAAATTTTTGACTCATGTCTTCTTAATTGCTACCAAAGATGATATCATCTACATAACAACAAGTATTAGCAACTTTTCATTATCAACCTTTACATATAGATTACTATTAGTTGATCCTTTTATAAAACCTTGTTGATGAAGATATTTATCCAACTGATAATACCATGCCCTGGGAGCCTGTTTGAGAGCATAGAGAGCCTTTTTGAGCTTGCATACAAGATTTGGATCATTTCCAAGGATGAACCCATCTGGTTGTTCAATGTACACTTTTTCATTCAAGTCTCCATTTAGAAAGGTAGACTTTACATCCATCTGAAATACCTTGAACTTTTGAAAACTAGAGAGAGCAAGGAACATTCTGATGACCTCAAGTCTTGCAACGGGAGCAAAAATTTCTTCAAAGTCTATTCCTTCTTGTTGAGCATACCCTTTACACACAAGTCTGGCCTTGTTTCTAATCACTTCTCCATTTTCATTCAACTTATTTTTAAGGATCCATTTTGTCCCTATGACATTCTTGTCTTTTAGTCTAGAAACCAACTCCCAAGTGTTGTTCTTTTCGATCTGCTCAAGTTCTTCATCCATTGCCTTGACTCAACATTCATCTTTGCATGCTTATTTTACATTTTGTGGCTCATTGGAGGAGAGAAAAGCAAAATAGCTTAAGGCTTCTATAATTGTTCTTCTTGTTTGTATGTCTGCCTCTTTCTGCCCCAAAATTTGAGATTCTGGATGATTATTTTGAACATATCTGGATGGAGTCTTCTCTTCTATCCTTATCTGTTCCTCTGGTGCCTCTTGAGATTCTTCTTCATCATCAGTTTGATTTGGAGGGTAGTCTTCATCCTCTTGGATATTTTCATAATTTACTTGCCTACGAATGTATCCTTTTTCATCAACCACCACATCAATGCTGTCAACAATTCTTCCAAGTCTTTTATTGTAACACTTACATGCTTTGTTGTGGGGAGAATAACCAAGGAGAATGCCTTCATCTGCTCTAGGTTCAAGTTTTCCAAGCTATTCATCATTATTCTTAATATAGCATTTTCTTCCAAAAATTTTGAAATGCTTCACGGAAGGAGTCTCACCATACCAGAGCTCATGAGGAGTTTGAGTGCTGTTCACTCAGACATTTGTTTTGTTGAGAATAAAAACCACAGCAAATATAGCTTCACCCCAGAAGGTTGCGGGAGTCCCATACTCATCAAGCATAGCACGAGCCATTTGTTGAATCGTTCTGTTCATTCTTTCCACCACTCCATTTTGCTAAGGAGTCCTAGCTGTAGAGAATTCTCTTCTTATACCATGTTCTTCACAGAAATCAAAAAATTCATTTGAGGTAAACTCCCCACCTCTGTCAGACCTGAGGCACTTAATTTTGTGATCTGATTCGTTTTCAGCCAAGGCTTTGAAAGATTTTAATTTTTCGAATGCTTTGTCTTTGTGCTTCATAAGTCATAACAAAACCATCCTGGAGAAGTCATCAATGAATAATATAAAATATTCTTCTCCTCGAGGTGACCTTGTCCTAAATGGACTACATACATCTGTATGGACTAGCTCAAGAGGCTTTCTAGTTGATCCTTCCTTCTCACGGAAGTTAGTTCTGGTTTGCTTACCAAACCAACATGATTTGCATATTGTGTTGTCTGGAATTTTGATATTTGGAAGACCACGAACTGCCTGGTATTTAGATGCTTTCCTTATTTGTGAAAAGCTTAGATGCCCCAACCTCTGGTGCCATAACTAGTGTTCATAATCCTTGCTCAAATAGCATTTTTGTTGTCCTTCTTCAAATATGTATAAGTTATTTGGAGTTCTCCTCCCTTTGATCACTATTTTTCCTGTATCAAGATCACGAACACTACATCCATTTGATTGAAATATTACCTCGGTTCCTTGATCACACATCTAACTGACACTCAGAGGATTATGCTTCAAGCCATCAACATACAAAACATTTCCAGCTTTGACCTTTTCCTTCAATTGAGCAGTGCCTCTTCCTTTTATGACTACAGGGGTATCATTTCCAAAAGAGAATTTATTTCCCTTCTCTAAAACACTATATGATTCAAGTTTTTCTTTATCACATGTCATATGATTCGAACATCCATTGTCGATGTAACATTGGTTTTCCTGTCCTTCTGCATAAAAAGCTATCCCATATCTTTCTCGTTGTGGTTCCTTTATTATCCATGTTTTGGTGCTGAGGCTTGTTCCTTTGTCTGTCGAAACCTTCTCCTACATTCAGAATCTTCATGACCAAAGTTATTACAAATATAACATTAAATTTCATTTTCAAGAGCCGAAAAATTGTTATAGGTCCTTTTCGTAATCCTAGACATACTTATTTTTTTTTTTAGCTTCTCTAGTCATGATTGTCTTATAGGAAACACATTGAGTTTCTTTGTGACCAAAGTTATGGCAAGAGAAACAATGGCCATTGAAGAAACTTCTGCGATTATCAAATCTACCAGCCAAATGATTGTAGTTTCTATTTCAGGCAAATTGAGAAGATCTTCCCTGTGGCTGATTGTAGCTTTTATTCACCCTTGGGTGGATTGCCCCTGATTTACCTGGTATTCTTTGTTTATTTTTGATGGAATTCTTCCCTGTCTTACCTGGTGATCTTCATTGGGCTTTGGCTTATGCTTCCTTGCTGCATCAAGATAACTCTTTGAGGTGGATTCTTGAGATGTTTCTCCATTATAACCCAGCCATGTCTTGATTAATGGAGAGCATTCTATATTGATGATCTCATCCAAAGTTTCAGATCCTTTAACAAATTTAAGATTGAGAGTCTTAGTTTTCTCAATTTCTTTTCTAAGCCCAACAATTTCACATTCTAACTTCTCAAGAAATTGTTCCTTTTCATCAAGTTGGAATTGCAGAGTATTTATGATCATATTCTTTTCTTCTAAACATGTTTTGAGTCTCGAAATCTCTTCATGAAAACCACTACATCTATAGCATCCATGTAATCATCATCTTCAAAAGCCATTAAAAGTTTATAGTTATTACCTCATTCATCTTCGTCACTATTTGAAACACCATCACTATCTTCATGAGTGTAGTAACTTTTCTTAGTTGCATTCTGTTTCTTTTTCCATCTACAGGTTCCTTCCCTTTATCCTTATGTGTACATTTGGCAGCATAGTGACCGACTCTCCCATAAGCAAAGCATTTGAAGGGTAACTTACCTCTGAATCTTCCAGCACCCCATTGAATATTCTTGACAAAATTTGATTCTTCTTCCTCTTCTGATGCATGTCCTAACTCATAGTAGTCTCCTTTACCTGAAGCCTTAAAAGTTGCTTCTCTCCTGTCCGATGGTCCTCCTTTCCTCATTTCATAAGCAGTTAGAATCTCGTGTAGCTATGACATAGTAAGGTTTCAAAGATTCTCCTTTTCTTCTATTTTCAAAACTTTAGATTCAAATCTAGGGGACAAAGATCTTAGAACTTTTTCAACCACAACAGCCTCTTTTATTTCTTCACCCAAGTTTTTCATACAATTAACAATCTCATCTACACGAAGGAAATAGTTAGCCACACATTCATCATTGTGCATTCTGATATTTTCATACTGAATCCTGAGGGTTTGAAGTTTTTCTCGTTTTAGCTGTTCATCTCCTTCATAGCTCAGAACAATCTTTTCCCATATTTCTTTTGCGGATTTATACTGCATAACCTTGACGAATTCTGATTGAGATAGGCATCCTAATAGGGTATTGACTTCCTTTGCATTTGTTTCATATTTCTTCTTCTCAGCCAGATATGTAGGAGTTGCTGAAGGAAAAGTGTACCCTGTATCTATGATATCCCAAAATTCTGTACCAAGTGATTGAAGATAGGTTGTAACTCTTACCTTCCAATATACAAAGTTTGTCCCATCAAAAATCAGTGGCCTAATAGATGCTTCTCTCTCGTAGTTGCTCATGATGATGGATCTTCCTTCAAGCGATCAAGCTTCTTTAGAAGGACCTCCTCTGATACCAATTGCTGGAAATAATACTTAGAGGGGGGGGGGTGAATCAGTATTATCAACAATTTTCAATATACCTTCCATATTTATACTTTAATTTATTCTTCAGATATTGATCATTAACTTGTATGTCAATTCCATATAATAATGAAAAAGAACAAGAAAAACCGACAATCACATCAAAGAACTCCAGATATAAGGCGGAAACGCAATGTGGGTGAAAACCCCCTGCTGTAATATGTCTCTATCTTCTTTCAATTAGAAGCTTCTTTTTACAATGATTTTGTACTGGTGGAGTCCTTTACCAGTACGCAGGCTAAAACCTACAGAGAGCTATAACCCTACTCATTTTCCAGCTTCTCCTGGAGGGGAGCTACAACACCCTTAGCTATTGTACTAGCCAAGATACTAGTATGTAGGTGTTGGCCTACTCCTTTTCCTTCAAGGACCACATTTCATTAATTTTCAAACTGGATCTATCAAATAATATTCAAGTACATGTGAATCAACCAATCTTATTTTACAATCAACCAATGAATAATTTCTCAGAATACAATAACCAGTACAGCTATACTAGGAATATAAACCCATAACTCTACAGTAATAGATAAAAGGCAGCCAACAAATATTTTAAGAAAGGTCCACAGATTCACCAATAGATACCATGCGAATATCCACAATTCTTCTTTGTCTGGCCTGCATAGCTCCGCACTTGGTATGTCTGTGCGCTACATACCTCTTCACCTGCGCCTTCTACTGCTCTGTGTATCTTCGCACTGTGCCTTCTGCTGTGCTACGTACCTCCGAACTGTGCCTTCTGCTGCACTGCATACCTCTGCACCTGCATCTTCTACTGCGTTGTGTGCCTTCGCACCTGCACCTTCTACTGCGCTGCGTACCTCCGCGCGTGCACTGTGGATCACTTGAAAACCTTTGAATAGAGCCAGATTATCAGTCCTCCAATGTGCCACAGACTGTCAAATCCACAGATCTAATCATGCACCAAAGAGATCACGACTTATCAATAGATTCGCCTTTATGATTTACAGATTTCACCTTGATATAGATCTTACTTTTCAAACCGATCACCAAAAATTTCAGATCTTAAGATATTCAAATTTCACCAGTGACTAGCCAAATGATCTCCTTTCTTTTTTTATAGGCAAGACCTTACTAAAACCATGAAACAAAACCATAGAGAGCCAATACAAGGGACCTAAAAACCTAGGGCTCAATAATTTAGAATCAATACCACGGACCAAAACCATAGGATCAAGCACGTCAAACAAGATACCATGAATCAATCATAAAAATTCTCACGTGCCCGCGCTACTTTGCATAGGAGTGAGTGAATTTTAGGTCTACACCTTTTGAACAGAGTACTTGCAGGTATATCCGCACTTCTTGTTCGAGGCACCTGCGGGTCTACAACTTTTCTTAGGCTCACCTGCGGGTATCTCATATTCTATGATTTTGAGAGCCTGAACCCCTGATTTTCCGCTTGAGTGAGTTGCCATCAAGTACAACACCTGTGCCATAGTGCCAAACCTGAATCATAATTCCAACACATTAAGTTGCCAACTACTGAAGCATAAGGAATCCTTCTCATCTCTTCTTTCTCCTTGTCATCACTAGGACATAATTCAGTACTCAGCTTGAAGTGGGCTACAAGTGGTGTACTAACTGGCTTGGCATCCTTCATATTAAACCTGTCAAGCACCTTCTTGATATATTTTTCTTGTGACAACCACAACCTTTTGTTTTTCCTATCACGCATAATCCGCATGCCAATATCTATTGTGCTGGTCCCAAATTCTTCATTGCAAATTTGCTACCCAAATATTTCTTCAACCTATTGATCTTATTCTTATCCTGCCCAACAATCAACATGTCATCCAGATATAACAATAATATTATATACTTTCCTTGATCATACCTCTTGATATAGACACAATGGTTAGCTTCCAACCTCCCAAAACCATTTTCCAACATGAATGAATCAAATTTCTTGTACCATTGTCGAGGTGCCTGTCTCAACCCATAGAGACTCTTCTTCAACCTACAAACAAGGCCTTCTTTACTTTTTTCTATGAAGCCTTCTAGCTGCTCCATATAAATTTCTTCCTCCAATTCACCATGAAGCAAAGCAGTTTTTACATCTAACTATTCACATTCTAGGTCTAAAGCAACAACTAGACCAAGAATGACTCTAATAGATGACATTTTAACAATAGGTGAGAAAATTTCAGTGAAGTCAATACCTTATTTTTGGGCAAAACCTTTTACCACCAGTCTTGCTTCATACCTCTCCTTCTTTTTGTCACCTTCATGCTTAATTATGTACACCCATTTGTTTTCTAGAGCCTTTCTACCTTTTGGGAGGTTTACCAACTCCCAAGTTTTATTTTCCTGCAAAGAGTTCATTTCTTCTTCCATCGCTTTCTTCCATTCTTTACTATGCTCGACTTTACAAGCTTCTTGAAAAGAATTAGGTTCACCTTCATCAGTCAACAAAATATAGTTTGAAGGAGGATACCTTTGTGAAGGCTTATGAGGCCCAGAAGATCTATGAACCAATTGTGGTG